>Ga0272446_1000603_pt1 | contig 55300 bp, 52 predicted proteins | sample YNPCB0061_FD_194587 | JGI IMG/M metagenome (GOLD analysis project Ga0272446, IMG submission 194587) | Hot spring microbial mat communities from Yellowstone National Park, WY, United States - YNP-CB-006-1 | ecosystem: Environmental > Aquatic > Thermal springs > Hot (42-90C) > Sediment | place... | reverse complement strand
CAATACAGTTCTAATTTTATAGAGCTTGTCTAATAATTCACTGCGATCGCCGCAAGAGTAACTTTACCTTTTTGGTCAGGATTCCGGACGGTTCTTGGCGATCTTTGTTAATCATTTCATGCCCAGTAGATGTGAGTATTGCTTTGTCAATTATGAGACCAAGAAATATCAAAATAAAATAATTTTTCTCTCAAGACTCAATATTTGCATCTGGATAAAAACCAAGTAGTTGGCTCTGGACGAATATATATAATTCCCTTACTGGGGAAATAATTGCTAGAAGCTTTGGTTATTGTCTGATGGACAGGTTGAATTCAATTGATAGCAAATAAGCAAATATATAAAATATTGCCTAGGAACATACTAATCCCCCTGTAGCTAATTGTAACTACCAATACATTACTAGTCATAGTTCCAGGGATATTTCTAGTAGCTACAGTTTCACAATTCATTAACGCAATTAACAGAGTCAACAACAATCTAAATCTAAAATATTTCAGTTATCTAGCTGGCGGTAAAAGAACCCTATGGTAAGACTAGCTTAGGAAGCTTCCTTAAGTTAAGAGACTATTAACGGCTCATTCACCAATACCTTACCAGCCATGACTGCTGTCAACACTGAGCAAACGGTATGTTCCCACGATCCGGCTATTGATATTCTGCGTGCCGATCGCCAGCCCTTGGATGCCATCTTTTCACCCCGAAATGTAGCAGTAATTGGCGCTACGGAAAAACTTGGCAGCGTCGGGAGAACCCTGTTGTGGAATTTAATTAGCAATCCTTTTGGGGGGACAGTCTTTCCAGTTAACCCAAACCGGCCGAGTGTTTTGGGGATTAGGGCTTATCCTTCGATCGCGGCGATCGGAGAAGCAGTAGATTTGGCCGTAGTAGCCACCCCAGCCGCCACAGTTCCCCAGGTAATTGCTGAATGCGCTGCCACTGGTGTCAAGGGAGCGATCATCATTTCAGCTGGATTCAAGGAAGTTGGTGCCAGCGGCTTGGCCCTGGAGCAACAAATTCTCCAGACTGCCCGCCAAGGCAAAATGCGAATTATTGGCCCCAATTGCCTAGGGGTAATGTCGCCGGTCAGTGGTCTTAATGCCACCTTTGCCAGTACCATGGCTCGCCCTGGTAATGTCGGCTTTATTAGCCAGAGTGGCGCTTTATGTACCTCGGTTTTAGATTGGAGTTTCCGGGAAAATGTTGGGTTTAGCGCCTTTGTGTCGATCGGCTCTATGCTGGATGTGGATTGGGGGGACTTGATCTACTATTTGGGGGATAATTCTGCGACCCAGAGTATTGTGATTTACATGGAATCGATTGGCAATGCCCGGTCATTTCTGTCAGCTGCCCGTGAGGTGGCTTTGACCAAGCCAATCATTGTAATTAAAGCCGGGCGCACTGAGCAGGCTGCGGCTGCGGCTGCTTCCCACACTGGGGCCTTGACTGGCAGTGATGGGGTCTTGGATGCGGCGTTCCGGCGTTGTGGGGTATTGCGGGTTGATCGCATTGAAGACCTCTTCAACATGGCAGAGGTTTTGGCTAAGCAGCCCCGCCCCCGTGGCAAACGCCTGACAATCATCACCAATGCGGGCGGCCCTGGCGTGTTGACCACCGATGCCTTGATTGGCGGTGGAGGAGAATTGGCTTCCCTGTCCGCTGATACCAAAGCCAAGCTGGACGAAATTCTGCCGCCCCACTGGAGTCATGGCAACCCCATCGACCTACTGGGGGATGCAGACCCAGACCGCTATGCTCAAGCGATGGAGATCGCTCTCCGGGATGAAAACAGTGATGGGCTATTGGCGATCCTCACGCCCCAAGCAATGACTGATCCCACGGCTACGGCCGAAAAAACCATCGAAGTGCTCCAAAAGCCGGGGCTGCCTGTCAAGCCAATTCTGGCCAGTTGGATGGGTGGCGACGGAGTTAAAGAAGGGGAAGCCGCTCTCAACCAAGCCAAGGTATTTACCTTGCCATTTCCAGATACTGCGGCCCAAGTATTCAATTACATGTGGCAATATAGCGAGAGCCTGCGCAGTATCTACGAAACTCCTATTTTGTCTAAGGAAAATGGCAACGATGCTGAGCAGCTTAAGCAATCCCATGACATTATCCAGGAGGTACGCGATCGCGGTCGGACACTACTGAGTGAGTACGAGTCTAAGCAGTTACTCCTTGCCTACGGTATTCCTACGGTACCTACGACGATCGCCACCGACCCAGAAATGGCGGTGGCCCAAGCTGAGCAAATTGGCTACCCGGTGGTTTTGAAACTCCACTCGGAAACTATTACCCACAAAACTGATGTGGGCGGAGTCCGGCTACTTTTGCAGGATGCGGAAACCGTGCGTAAGGCCTATCAGGCGATCGCTACCACTGTTGCCCAGAAAGTTGGAGCCGAACATTTCTTGGGGGTGACTGTCCAACCAATGCTCAAGTCTTCCCAAATCAGCTATGAATTGATCCTGGGCAGTAGTATTGACCCACAGTTCGGCCCAGTATTGCTATTTGGCACGGGTGGCTCCTTGGTGGAGGTATTTCGCGATCGGGCCCTGGCCCTGCCGCCCCTGACTACCACCCTAGCCCGGCAGATGATGGAGCAGACTAAAATTTACAATGCCCTCAAGGGAGTCCGCGGTCAAAGTAGCGTTGATTTAACCGCCCTAGAAAAAACCCTAGTCCAATTTAGTCAACTGGTGGTAGAACACCCAGAAATTAAAGAAATTGACATTAACCCCCTGCTTGTCACCCCCGGCTCTGGGCTGATTGCCCTGGATGCCAGGGTGGTTTTACACGAGACCAAAGAAGGTGTGATCGCCCCAGCAATTCGTCCCTACCCCATTCAATACATTAGCCCTTGGGAATTGCGGGATGGCACCCCTGTGACGATTCGGCCGATCCGCCCGGAGGATGAGCCCCTGCTGAAGCGGCTACATGAAACCCTCTCGGCTGAGAGTGTTTATTTACGCTACTTCTATTTGATGAAACTGGATAAGCGAGTTGCCCACGATCGCCTGTCTCGGCTTTGCTTCATTGATTACGATCGCTCCATGGCCTTGGTGGCTGATTACAAAAACCCGGCCACTGATGAACACGAGATCCTTGGTCTAGCCAGGCTCAATAAAATGCATGGGCTACCCCAGGAGGCGGAATTTGCCATGCTGATCAATGACAGATGGCAGGGTAAAGGTTTAGGCACAGAACTACTCCGACAGCTAATTCAAATTGGTCGCCAAGAGCAGCTCAAGGTGATTACGGCTGATATCCTCCTAGAAAACCGAGTGATGCAAAAGATTTGCCAAAAACTCGGCTTTCACCTGGAATCGATCCTCCAAGAGGGGTTAATCCGGGCCAAGTTGGAAATATAGCTTGGGTTGTTTATACCTTAGATTTCTAGGGGGTTAAAGGCTGCTCAAGTAGGTGATTGCTAGCCTAATTAATTCCTCTGGGCTGGTGTGTTTTTGCATCTCTTGGCTGAGAATTGCGATCGCCTTAGCAATTTCCTCTGGGCTATACCCCAAGGCAATCAGGGTTTCCGTTAGTTCCCCGTGGATGTTACTTGGCACCGCAGCATTGACGATCTGGTAGTTATTGGCTAGTTTTTGGCGCAACTCCAGGGAAATCCGCTCGGCAGTTTTAGTGCCGACTCCAGGGGCTTGGGTCAAAAGCTTGATGTTGCTGGTGACGATCGCTTCTACCAATTGCTCAGCCGTTAAGGCATCAATTAGGGCGATCGCCGATTGGGCCCCGACACCGTTGACGCTGATCAGTTGCCGAAACAAGTCGCGATCGCTGGGGCTAGCAAAGCCATATAAAACTGGTTGCTCTTCTTTAATTGCCAAGTGGGTAAATACCTGTACCACCTCTTGGGGAATAATGACCCAACGACTGGGAACTTGAATTTCGTAGGCGATCGCCCCGACTTCTAAAATCAAGATCATCCGACTGCCCTGGGCGATCGTACCCGCTGCCGTACCCTTGAGGTAGCTAATCATTGACAACTTCTACAACTTCTTTGCCTGACCTACTAACTAGCTAGGCTGTTTTTTGCATCAACTCTTGGTAAGCATACAGCAGCTGGAGTATATTTAACTCCCCCGCTGGGAGGGGGGAGCAAATAGCTTAGGCAGAGGAAAAATCTCCATAAAAATCGCTGTAACAGATTAATCTAACTGGATATCTGATGGCTACAAAAAGACTACTGTATGCCAAGTCATGGGGGTTGATTAAATTCCCCGTCAAACAAAAAATTACTATGCTGCAATTTCATCGGGTAGGGTTAAAAATTGGTCAAAATATATCCCTAAAAGATGTTGACCTGGCAATTAATTTGGGCGACCGCCTGGCCTTGGTCGGCCCCACCGGGTCTGGCAAAACTACCCTGCTGCGCCTAGCCAATAGGTTAATCAGCCCCACCAGCGGTCACCTTACTTGGCAGGGACAAGCTTATCTAGAAATTCCGGCGACCACGCTCCGGCGACAGGTGGTGTTAGCAATGCAGGAGCCGAAACTATTAGATATGAATGTATTAGAGAATTTAGCTTACCCGCTGATTTTGCAGAAAGTAGCCCCAGCGGTGATTTTGTCTCGGTTGGAGTATTGGCGCAGTCGCATGGAAATTCCCAGGGAGTGGGGTGATCGCACCGCCAGCCAACTGTCTCTGGGGCAACAGCAATGGGTCAGTCTTACCCGTGCTTTGGTTATGCAACCCAAGGTATTGCTGCTTGATGAACCCACCTCAGCCTTAGATCTGGGGCGTATCACTCACCTTTTAGAAGTTTTTGCGGAAATTGGCCCGCAGTCTGCGATCGTTCTAGTAACCCATCAGCTAGAGGTGGCTGCCCAATTTGCCCAACAGGTCGCCTACTTAAACGCTGGGTGTGTGGAATTTTACCCAGCTGCCCCAGAAACTTGGCAAACCCTCCGCACTAAAATTACTGCCGATTCTGAGGATTTAAGGGTTTGAGTCCAGTGCCCTTAAAAAAAATAATAGGGGCATAGATTGCCCCTCCTCAAATCATTGACGGCTAATTAATAAACCCAAACTAGCCCAGAGAGAGCAAATCTGGATAGTAGTAGTTAATCACCGCCAGCACAGAAGCCAAACCAAATACGGTGACTACAGCTAACACTGGAGCAGTAGAGAGATAAGTTAAAAAGTCTTTCATTTGTAGTTACTCCATGGATGCTTTAGCGAACAGAAATGGGGACTTCATCATCGGGGGTGGTGAGTTTGCCGGAGGTCAGTTCACCCAGGGCAGCTACAGGCCATAGGGCAGCCGCCGTAATGGATTTGATGGCTAGGGGGACATCGATGATGATTTCTTTTTCTTCAGGGTTCTTTTCAGCACGGGCGGCAATCAGGTAGCTACGGCCAGCCCAGCCGATGAAGCCGGTAATGTATAGAAACAGGATGCTAGGAATCAGGAACTCGCCAGCATGGCTGAGGCGGCCATCTACAATCAAGCGGGGTAGGCCATCCTCTTGGCCGCACAGTTGGTTGGCGTAGCGATCGAACCGTTTTTTGCCAGACTCAGGATCAGCGGTGGTATTACGAGCAGCCTCGGCCCGCTTCACAAAAGCTGGGGAATCTTTGCAGGGGACAAGACCAGAAACGGTTTCTACTGAATCAGCCAAAGCCACTGGGCTGATGGCAAACCACATGCCTAGTACCAGCAGTAGAGCTAACAGTTTTCTTTTCATGGGTAACATTTCCTTTTGTTAAGAAAAAAGGGTTGTTTGTATAGAGAAACAGGAGTTTTTACTCCCCAAAATCATACCTTGAAAGGGATAAAAGACAAGTTCTCATTAACTTTTATTGCACATTTTCACTGTTAAAAATTGTTTAGCAATTTATTTGTTACAGTTGTTGACAATTTCTGTGGTAAAGCGCAACCCCAATGATACTATTGCCACAAAAATGTTTTAAGGAGAAAGTATGGTAGACACTTTGACGGGTCAGCCGCCGATTTTTCCGGGTAGCACTGGCGGGCTACTGCGCAAGGCCGAGGTGGAAGAGAAATATGCCATCACCTGGACTAGCCCTAAGCAGCAGGTCTTTGAGATGCCTACTGGTGGTGCTGCGATCATGAATGAGGGGGAAAATCTCCTGTACTTGGCTCGCAAGGAATACTGCATTGCTTTGGCTTTGCAGCAGTTGCGTAAATTCAAAATCAATGACTATAAAATCTATCGGGTCTTTCCTAGTGGTGAGATTCAGTTTATCCATCCCCTTGATGGTGTGCCTTCTGAAAAGGCTAATAATGGTCGTCCCTACGAAGGTAAGATTGATCGCAACATTGGTAGCAACCCTGAGCCACCACGGGTAAAATTCAGCGGCAAAGCCACCTACGAAGTCTAAGTAAGCCTCCTGTAATTATTCCCAATTTTTTAACCCCAGTTCCGGCCGGGGTTATTTTTGCTCTAATTTGGTGACATTGCCTCTAGGTCTAGATTAGGGATTCAAGTAGAAAATTAAATTCACGCTAGTCAATTAGGGTACGTCCTAGGGCTGCTAGTTTGGCTTGGAGCTTCAACCAAGGGGAGCGGTCATCTGACCATTGGCGGGCGGCCTGTTGACAAACCTGAGCTAGGGAGGGGTGCCGGGATGGGTAGCGGGCGATCGCTTGGATTGATAAGCCTGATTGGATGGCTAAGGCCAATTGTGCAATTGTTTCGGCGGCTTGGGGACCAAGGCAGACCCCGCCCAAAATTTCTGCATTCGGAGCCACCCAAAGTTGGCATAGGCCGGTATCCACCCCGGTAGTCAGAGCGATCGCCGAGCCAAAGGTGCTACTGGTCAAGCGGGTGCTTCTTGGTTGGGGGGAGCCGACCTGGGCTAGGGGCGGGTAGGTGGCTAAAACCTTGGGCAAATACTTATCTTGCCGGGGACGCTGGCGGCGGTGACTCAAGTTGTGGAGAGCAATTTGGGCTTGGTATTCGCCCACATGGTTGGCGCGGTAGTTACCGAGGCGATCGCGACACACATACACCTGGGGATTGCTAGTCTGCCCAAAGGCATTGCTGACAATATACCCATCTTGCCAAATTATGCCGGCCTCACTTAAATTCACGGGCAAAACATCTCCCAGATATTCCGGGCAAATCAAAATTTGGTCAGTTTCTAGGGCGTGATCGCCCGCCTGTAACCAAGGCTGCCCATCAATTTTCTTAACCATATCCACTGGGCTAGCCACCAGAACCTCGATACCCTCGGCCTCTAGCTGACCTTGGAGACTACGGCTAATTTCTGGATCTGGCCATAGCCGCTTGCGATCGGTAATTAGAGTTACCTGCACCCCAAAGCGGCGCAAAAACTGCCCCCACTCCAGAGACTGCCAGAGATTGCCCAGTACAGTCCAGTGCTTAGCCAAAGGGGTAGCAGCATCCACTTGGCTGGGGGTCAAATAATCTAGCACATCCAGCCCAGCGATCGCCGGCAGGCCTGCCTGGGGAGCGATTGCTAAAAGATAATACTTAGCCCTCAAGCTCCGATTCCCGCGATCGACATACAGGCTGCCCCGGTGTTGCCGCAGCTCCCCTTCCCCCTGGAGAACTTCAACTCCCAAGCTAGCCAAAACATCCAGGCTGTAGGGCCGAAGAGCATATTGATTGATAGTTAGAGCATAGGCCAGCACCTGATCAAACTGGTGTAAATCTGGGCGGGTAGGATCATTGTGCCAGTTCTGAAATTGCCTATACATAAGCAATTGCTGATAAATTGCCGGGGGTGATAGATAGCTAGCCGAATCTGATTCCCACAGGGCACACCGCCCCCACCGGGAAGCGATCGCCGCAGCATAGCGCCCCAAATATCCCCCACCAATTACCATCACATCGTAGTCCGGCAGCATGTCAAAGTTAAGATTTAACCTTATGGCATATCATACTGGGGTAATGGCGGGAATTAGAGGAAAACAACCATGAAAGGCCTATGGCAAAAACTCCGCAAGCTCTGGCAAGGTGAACATTTTCTAGAAACGATCGAATCCCTAGAGGCTACAGTAGCCAGAATCCTCTCCTTAGCAATGATTGTCGTCATCGCCGTCGCCACCATAGACCTAATGCGAATCCTGCTAACAGACCTAGCAAAGGAACCCCGGGGATTTTTTAGCCAAAGTTTATTTGAAATTTTTGGAGCCTTTCTCAATATTCTGATTGCCCTAGAGATATTAGAAAACATCACCGCCTATCTACGCAAGCATGTTATTCAAGTCGAACTCGTAATTGCCACTTCCCTAGTGGCAGTGGCCAGAAAAATCATCATCCTTGATCTCAATAAAACCACTGGGATCACAATCATCGGCTTGGGTGCATCAGTCTTAGCCCTAGCAATTAGTTATTGGCTAATCCGCAAGTCGAACCAACAAAAGCCATGATAGGATTGCCTCTGGTAGTTCTTAGTCAGGAGTGTGGCTTGCGTAGAACTGCTAAGCATCCTTCTTCTAATTGATTGCCCATGAGTTTTACAGCTTCAGTAATTTCTGCCCGCGATTGGGGAGCCAGACCACCACTGCGTTGGTCACCTGAAACTACCCCCAGATTTATTGTGATTCACCACACCGCCAGCCCCAACCCCCCCAACGACATTTCTAGGGGCACAGATGCAGGGGCAAGGGCCTACGCCAGAAACATCCAAAGCGCCCACATAGATAGTTTTGGCTGGTCAGATTCAGGGCACAATTTTCTCAACACCACTGCTGGGATACTGTTGGAGGGCCGCCATGGCTCCCTAGCAGCGGCCCGGAAAGGCCGGGGGGTGCGATCGGCCCACTCCGGTACAGCTGAAGGCAACGACTCCCCTGGTATTGAGAACGAAGGCACCTTCAATACCTACCAAATGCCAGCAGTCCAATGGAATAGCCTAGTCAATCTCTGCGTTTCCCTCTGCTCAGCCTGTAAAATCAGCCCCGACAATATCCGGGGGCACCGTGACTTCGTGGCCACCCAGTGCCCCGGCGACTGGTTATATGCTCAACTGCCCCGGCTGCGCCAAGAGGTCCGCCAAAGACTCTCTGGTCAACCAGTGGATAATTTTCTCCGGGTCGGCTCAACTGGCTCACGGGTCACTGAACTCCAGCAACTCCTGAAAAGCCGTGGGTTTAACCCCGGTCCGATCGATGGCATCTTTGGCACGGGCACAGAACAAGCCGTTAAGGATTTTCAAAAATTCCAGGGTCTAGACCCCAATGGTGTAGTTGACGATGCCACTATGCAGGCCCTGCGCGCCCAACCTACCCCACAGCCTACTCCCCCCACTCCCAGCCCTGCTTTGGTTCGCCTAATCGACACCTATAGGTTTTTTCGGGAATTGCCCCACCAATTGCAGGCGATCCAGTGGCTAGAGGGGCAAATTTCTAAGGAGGTGCTGACCCAGTTTACCCAACGCTGGAGAGCCACTTCAGAAATGCCTACCCTCCAGCAGGGGGCTACGGGGGATGCGGTGCGAGTCCTCCAGCAGCGCCTCCAGGGGCGGGGTTTTTATCCGGGTGTGATTAGTGGTACCTTCGATGCGGCGACTCGCAATGCGGTAATTGCTTTCCAGCGTTCCCAGGGCTTGGCCCAAGATGGTGTTGTTGGTTCTAATACTTGGCGGTTGCTGAATATTTAGTTTAGTTGACATGCTTTCCTAAAGGATGGGGCTTTGGGTTCTCGGTAATTAATTGCCTTGAGTTCGGGTTGCGGTGATCGCCTATTCTGAAAAATCCCAAAAATTTGCCCAAGGATTTTTGGGGGCGAAAGCTAGGGCCAGCTATCCGGAAAATTGCGATCGCGAAACCGCTAAACTAGAAACTGGCAATCTTTAAGAAATGTAAACTCCATGGTGGAAACGGCAGAAACGTTTGATGCGATCGTCATTGGCTCAGGGATTGGCGGTCTGGTGACAGCAACTCAACTGGCCGCAAAACGGGCTAAGGTTTTAGTTTTAGAAAGCTACATCATCCCCGGCGGCAGTGCTGGGTATTTTGAGCGGGCGGGCTACCGCTTCGATGTGGGGGCTTCGATGATCTTTGGTTTTGGTCAAAAGGGCACGACCAACCTGCTTACCCGCGCTCTCCAAGCAGTCGATGTCAGTATTGAAACCATACCCGATCCAGTGCAAATCCACTACCATCTGCCTGGGGGCTTAGACCTAAAGGTACATCGGGATTATGAAAAATTCCTAGGGGAATTGATCCACTATTTCCCCCACCAGGCCAAGGGAATTCGCCAATTTTATGATGAATGCTGGCAGGTTTTTGACTGCCTCAACTCCATGGAGTTATTGTCTTTGGAGGAGCTGGGCTATCTGTTCCGGGTATTTGTCCAAAATCCTCTGGCGTGCTTGGGCTTGGTGCAGTATTTGCCCCAGAATGCTGGGGATGTGGCCCGCCGCTACATCAGCGATCCCCAGTTGCTGAAGTTTATTGACATGGAATGCTATTGTTGGTCGGTGGTGCCGGCCGATCGCACCCCGATGATCAATGCTGGGATGGTCTTCTCTGACCGGCACTATGGCGGCATTAATTACCCCAAGGGCGGGGTAGGGACGATCGCCCAAAAACTCACCGAGGGCCTCACCAAAGCCGGTGGTCAAATTCAGTACCGGGCCAAGGTCAAGGAAATTATCCTTGAAAATGGGCGGGCAGTGGGGGTCAAACTAGTGTCTGGGCAGACCTACCGTGCTAGACGAATTATTTCTAATGCCACCCGCTGGGATACCTTTGGCAAGCTGATTCCCCCGGAAAAGGTGCCCAACTCTGAGAAAAGATGGCGCGATCGCTATCAACAATCCCCCAGTTTCCTGAGCATCCACCTGGGAGTCAAAGACACCAGCATCCCTCCAGAAACAGCCTGCCACCAAATTTTCCTAGACGACTGGCAGCGGATGGAATCTCCCCTGGGGACAATTTTCCTGTCAATTCCGACCCTCCTCGATTCCGATTTAGCTCCACCGGGGCACCATATTATGCATGTGTTTAGCCCTAGCTGGATTTCCGATTGGCAGCAGGAAGATAGCAAGGCCTACGTCGAGGCTAAGGATGCTGCCGCTGCCCAGGTTATTGCCCGCCTAGAGTCAGTATTTCCTGACTTGGAGGCCAGCATTGATTTTATGGAGGTAGGTACGCCGCGATCGCACCGCCGTTTCCTAAACCGCAACAATGGCACCTACGGGCCAATTCCCCGGCGCAAACTCATGGGTTTACTGGGAATGCCCTTCAACCGCACGGCTATCCCCGGACTCTACTGCGTCGGGGATAGCACTTTTCCAGGGCAGGGGCTGAATGCTGTGGCTTTTTCTGGATTCGCCTGCGCCCACCGGGTAGCGGTTGATCTGGGTCTAGGCTAGGCAGGCCTCCAGCTGAGTTCGCAGGGTCGCCAAATCCAAATTCTGACCAATCAAAACCAGTTGGTTGCGTTGGGTGCGATCGCCCCACTGGTCATCTTCAATGGTGAACCGCTTACCGCTGAGGTGGAAAATATGCCGGTTAGGACTCTCCACAAACCAGAGAATCCCCTTGGCTCGAAATACATTTTCCGGTAACTGGTGGTCTAGGAAAGACTGGAACTTGCGAATTTCAAAGGGGCGTTCAACTTGAAAGGAGAGGGATACAAAGCCATCATTTTCTAGGTGGTGGGAGTGATGGTGGTGGGCATGATCATGATGGTCAGAGCCGTGGTGATGGTGATGTCCAGAATGATCATGGTGGTGGCCATGATCCTCATGGTCAGCATCGAAATACTGAGCCGAATCAAACAAGCCCACACTCAAAATCAAAGGTAGAGACACCTGGGATTTCACTGTCCGTAATATCCTAGCTCCAGCTTTTATCTGCCTGATTTTAGCCTCTAATTCTTCAAGTTTTGCCGGAGGCACTAGGTCAATTTTATTAAGTAGGATGATGTCTCCATAAGCCAGTTGATTATAAGCAGCTTCACTGTTAAAAAGATCAAGGCTATAGTTTTCTGAGTCCACCATGGTGATAATCGAGTCTAATCGGGTTAAATCCCGCAACTCTGTACCCAAAAAGGTGAGTGCGATCGGCAGGGGATCAGCTATGCCAGTGGTTTCCACCACCATGTAATCAATATTTTGCTGATTTTCTAGAACCTTATATACAGCATTAACCAAATCATCATTAATGGTACAGCAAATACAACCATTATTGAGGGTTACCATGTCCTGTTCTGTACTAATAATTAGCTCATTGTCAATGCCAATTTCACCAAATTCATTGACCAAAACTGCCGTTTTTATACCCTGTTGATTAGTTAAGATGTGATTTAAAAGTGTAGTCTTACCACTACCCAAAAAACCAGTGATAATCGTAACAGGTAAGCCCTGTTTAGGGACATCCATTTTAATTGAATTAAAACTTGCAGTTGTTGATGACATAGCTTCAATTGGATTTTGCTGATTAAAAAATGCTTTGGTAGGTAGAAATATAGCCTAACTGCTCAAGCTAAGACAATCCAGTCAGCCGATTAGTTTTACCCAGAAAAAATAGTTGAAAGTCTGCTCAAGATTACAGATTAACTTTCCCGGTAGCTGGGCCGCATATTCCTTCCTCCAGTGTAAAACTATTTTGGCTTTGGTTAACTAATGATTAAGGTAAATTCCGATCAGCCGGTACAGATTTTGAGTTGGTTTTAAGAGTACTCAGTGGTTGTATCTAGCTGATATTAGCCTTCAAAATCCCCCTTTTAGATTTTTGGTGTGAATCCGGCAAGTCCAGCATGAGCAATAAATTTATTGCTAGGTTGAATCAACAAAACCTTGTCTATCTTAGATCTCGGTGCCCTAATTCTAGTTGTGGTCAGTGTATTTCCCGTTACAAGTAATCTGAAATATTTCCTAAAAACTTGACCACATTGACCAGCCCAAGTTAACCTGTTAAGTGTTATTAGTTTTAGATTCGGTGTTCAGTTGTGCTTGCTTTTGCTTTTCACAGACAACTACTCCGAGCTATCCCAACCTACGCATTCTTTGTGGAGTAGTCTATGTCTATTTATGTCGGAAATTTGTCCTATAAAGTAACCGAGGACGCGCTTAGTGAAATTTTTTCTGAGTACGGTAGGGTTAAGCGGGTGCAATTGCCTGTAGATCGTGAATCCGGTCGGCTGCGGGGCTTTGGCTTCGTGGATATGTCAACCGATGAGGAGGAAGAGGCGGCGATCGAAGCCCTTGATGGCGCTGAATGGATGCAACGGGTTCTTCGTGTCAACAAGGCCAAGCCAAAAGAAAACAAGCCCAGAGAAAATTCTGGTGGCTATGGTCGTCGTCGCTACTAGGAATGTGCAACTGACTGGCTACCAACTAGTCTAGTTGCCTCGTGTTAAAAAAATCCCTGTTCCCGTGGTTCTAGCATAATCGCGGGAAATTAGTCTATCAATACTTATACGGCTTATTTATTCTTAAGTTAATCCCAATATCTAGACAAACTTATTTAATGATATAAATCTGCGATAACTTTATAACCTTTATAAATTTGATTAGTTACACCAGCTACTCCACTATGCAGCCTCCAAGGTACAGCGCGATCGCCTATCGTCCCCCCTTTAAACTTCCTGATGGTCAGCGAGTGGCTGTTATGGTTGTAATGAACATTGAGCACTTTCCCTTCGGCAAACTAGGCACGGCCATTCAACCCCACCTGACCAGCCCCCCCGAAATCGCCAACTACGGCTGGCGCGACTACGGCAATCGAGTCGGAATTTGGCGACTTTTTGACCTATTTGATGAACTGCAAATCCCTGTTACTGCGGCTCTCAACAGTGACATCTGCATCCATTACCCAGAAATTATCCAAGGAATACAGCAGCGCCAATGGGAGTTTATGGCCCACGGCTACAACAATACCGTTGGCCACAGTGGCATGACCCCGGCGGCCGAGCAGGAGCTAATTACCGAAACCCTAGCGATCATTGCCAAGGCCGCTGGGGCACAGCCCAAGGGCTGGCTGACTCCCGGATTTTCAGTTACTGAATCCAGCTTTGATCTACTCCACGGGGCGGGCATTCTTTACACCACTGACTGGGTAAACGATGATCAACCTTACTGGTACCCAGTCTCTGATGGCCGCCTACTGGCGATTCCCTATACCTTGGAGACCAATGATATTACCCTGTGCTTGAGTGCTAGGCTGAGCGGCCCGGATTTTGCCCAGGCGATCGCCGATCAATTTGACCAACTCTGGCTAGATGGAGCTAAGCAAGCTAGGGTAATGGCGATCGGTCTTCATCCTTTTATTGTGGGGCAGCCCCTGCGCCTAAAATACCTCAGGCAGTGTTTAGAACATATTCAAAGGCGGCCTGAAACTTGGCTGACCACTGGTTATGAATTATACAAATGGGTGGCTGGAACAGGTCGATAATTGTGGGTAATTTTTGTGATAACTGGTAAGTTATCCCCCGTGTTACTAGGCCCGCTAGGCCTGTTAAGGTGGATCACCAAGTTTTTTAGGACGCAATAGGAACTGGGGACACTGCCCTGCGGCTATTGCTACTAACCCCAACGCTACACCCAAGATCAGGAAAAAAGCCATGACTCCAAAAACCATTGTGAAGGTACCAATCGTTGATGCAACCCCTGAAAATATTGCCCCCTATGGTCAAATTTTCGGTGATGATGTGGCCAAGCCGGGCTTGGGTATTCCTTTTTACAAGGGCCGGGTGATTGAGGGGGATAATGTGGACTTTATTTACAATGGGCAAGCGGTGATTCGTACAGCTAAGATTATGCCTGGTTATCCGCCGGTGGTTTGGTTAGAGCGGCACCAAAAAATGACCCAGCTATTTATTGGCTTGGGGGGTGAGCCATTTGTGATGGTTTTAGCACCTCCTAACACGGCTGATCACCCGGAACTTAATCAGGTTAAGGCTTTTAAGTTTGCACCCGGACATGCTTTGCTTTTGCACTTGGGCACTTGGCATGATTTTCCGATCGCCTGCGAAAACCCTGTTGTGGTGATGACTGCCAATTCCGATGAAGTGGTAAAAGCCTTAGCGAGTATGACTGAGCCTGCTGAAATGAACCATGGGGATGTCTATAAAATCTCCCTAGTGAACCGTTTGGGCTGTGAAATCCACATTGAGGCCTAGTTGATGGAATTGTTTGGTGTTTCTACGTATCTCTGCCCGCGATCGCTCACTGAGCTACCTAGGAATTTAGCCAAACCGGCCTGGCTAGCCGGGGGTACTTGGTTATTTTCTGAACCCCAACCCCGGATAGAAACCCTAGTAGATCTCACAGAACTGGGCTGGTCAGAGTTGGAGGTTAGTGCCGAGGGGATGACCCTTGGGGCGACCTGTACCCTAGCCCGTTTGGCTACCCTGAGTCATCCAGGTTATCCAGCCTTGGGGATTTTTGCCCAGGCCATCCAGGCCTTGGCCGCTTCCTTTAAGGTGGTGAACGTGGCAACGGTGGGGGGAAATCTCTGCTTGGCGTTGCCGATTGGTACCTTGGCTCCAGTGATGGTGGGGCTGGGGGCTAGTTATGAGCTTTGGCGGCCCGATGGCTCTAGCCGGATTGTCGCCGCCCAGGATTTTCAAACTGGCGATCGGCAAACCCTGCTCCAGCCGGGGGAACTGTTGCGGCGGGTGCAAATTCCCCCGGACTACTTGGGTTGGCAAGCTGACTACCGGCGGGCTGGGATCACTGCCAACGACCCGGCCTTGGCTTTGGTGATGGCGGCCTTGGGCCCGGGGGGAGTGAGGATTGTGATCGGTGCCAGTGTGGCGGCTCCCAGGTTACTCAGTTTCCAGCACCCGCCCAGCCGAGGGGAGCTGGCAGCGGCTTTGGACGGGCCATGGCTGGGGGATTGGCGGGCCAGTGCTGATTACCGGGCCCACTTGACTAGGGTTCTAATCGATCGATCGCTGCAAAGCCTAGCTAATTAAAGCAAACTAATTTAACATCACCGTGACCCAATCTATTAGCTGTAACGTAAATGGCCAGACCTTGGTAGCCGAGTGTCCGGCGGGGGCAAGTCTTTTGGGCTGGCTGCGCGACCAAGGCCACTACGAAGTCCACCGAGTTTGTGAAACTGGTGATTGTGGGGCCTGCACTGTCTGGGTTGATGGGGAAGCAATCCACAGTTGCCTTTACCCGGCTAGGCGATCGTCTGGTCGGCAGATCACCACCATCAGTGGCCTCAATCACGCTCTCCAAAAGCAATTTCTCGATCACCAGGGTTTCCAGTGCGGCTTTTGCACCGCCGGGATGATCATGAGTGCGGCTAAATTGCCGGGGCAGCCCCAGCAGGCCCTCAAGGGCAACCTCTGCCGTTGCACTGGCTACCAGGCGATTGTTGCCAGTATTGAAAATGCCCCGGTTAGTCTGCCCACAAGTCAATTTGGGGGAACCCGGATTGGCCAGAGCTTGCCCAAGCAGGATGGGGCCGATATTGTTACTGGCCAAGCAGTTTACACTGGGGATTTTAGTTTACCGGGATTATTGCATCTGTGGGTATTGCGATCGCCCCATGCCCACGCCAAAATCCGCCATATCGACCCCAGGGAAGCCTTGGCCCTGCCGGGGGTAGTAGCTGTGTTCACCCATGGGGACGTACCCCGCCGCCCCTACACCACGGCGGGGCACGCCGACCCTGTACCAGACCCCCTAGACCACTACCTCTTGGATGACCGGGTGCGTTTTGTGGGCGACCGGGTGGCGGCTGTGGTGGCCGAGTCCGTCGATTTAGCCCAGTGGGCCTGCGGTCTGATCAAGGTAGATTATGAAATTTTGCCCCATGTCCTCGACCCGGAGGCAGCTTTGGCGGGCCCGCCCATCCACCCTGAGCCAGAATCCCGGCAGATTTTTGATGCCCAACACAACATTGCTGGCCAGGTACAGTTCAGTACCGGTAACCTTGACCAGGGCTGGGCGGAGGCAGATTTAATTGTGACTCGTACCTACCACCTGCCAGCGGTGCAGCATGTGCACCTAGAACCCCACATCAGTATTAGTTGGCTGGATGAGGCGGGCAATCTGGTGGTGCGATCGAGTACCCAGGTTCCCTTCCACTGCCAACGGGTTCTAGGGGAACTATTTGATCTGCCTTTGGAGAAGGTCCGGGTTTACAAAGCCAAAATAGGCGGCGGCTTCGGCAACAAGCAGGAGATCCTCAGCGAAGACCTGTGTGCCTTGGCTACCCTAAAAACCGGCCGCCCCGTCCAGTGGGAGTTTACCCGCGGGGAGGAGTTTACTGCCACCAACAGCCGTCATGCCATGGTTATTGAGCTACAAACTGGGGTCAAAAACGATGGCACCCTGACAGCCATGGAAATGCGGGCGATCGCCAACACTGGAGCCTACGGTAACCATGCCCCCACGGTGGTGTTTTTAACGGGCTACCTGTCTTTGGGGATGTATCGATGTGCCCACAAGGCTTTTTTGGGGAAATCCGTGTACACCAACACCATGCCGGCCGGGGCCTTTCGGGGTTATGGGGCCACCCAGGGCATTTTTGCGATCGAATCTCAACTGGATGAAATTGCCCTCAAGCTGGGCCTAGACCCGGTGCAGTTGCGCTTACAGAACCTGATCCAACCGGGCGATCGCTTGACCATGGGCAGTGATGACACCCACTTCAACCTGATTGGTAGCTATGCCCTACCAGAGTGCCTAGCCAAGGTAACTGCGGCTTTCAAAACCCGGCTACCCGCCCCCACTGCCCCCCATCTCAAGCGGGGAGTCGGGTTTGCGGTGGCCATGCAAGGCAGCGGCCTATCAAAAATCCATACTGCCGGAGCCAAACTGACCCTAGAGGCTGACGGTAAATTCTGCCTGCGGGTAGGGGCAGTGGATGTGGGCACCGGGTCCGATACGAGCCTGGGCCAGGTGGCGGCCGAGATCTTGGGAGTAGGGGTAGCAGACCTACGGATTATCAGTGCTGATACCGCAGAAACTCCTTTTGACGCTGGTTCCTATGCCTCGGCCACCATGTACATTTCCGGGCAAGCGGTGCGCCTGGCCGCCCTGCAAATGCGGGAACTGCTTGCGGGCAAACCGGAGCCGGGCCTGACGACTACGGCAGAATACACAGCCAGCGAATCTACTTTGACCTTTGCCGCCCAAGGAGTGGAGGTGGAGGTAGATACCCAGACTGGGCGGGTGGAGGTGTTGCGATCGGTACAGGCGATCGATATCGGCGTGGCCATCAACCCCCGCATCTGCCTAGGCCAGGCCACTGGAGGCACGGTGATGGGGCTGGGCTATGCCCTCAGTGAGGAGTTGTCAATTGACGGAACTGGGCAGATTCGCAATCCTAACTTTCGCTATTACCGCATCCCCACGGCGGCCGATGTACCGCCCATGGAGGTGCATTTGGTGGAAAGCCCTGATCCCCACGGCCCCTTTGGTGCAAAGGGGGTAGGGGAAATTACCACCAACTGTATTGCCCCGGCCATTGCCAATGCGATCGCCCAAGCTACGGGCATCCGCCTGACCAAATTGCCCATGACCCCAGAGCGGGTCTGGCAGCAACTGTGAGTTGACATGCTAGATTTCTACGCTCGATTAGCTGCGGTTCTAGAATCTGAGCCTGTGGTAGTGGCGACGGTAATCTGGGTGCAAGGCTCAGTACCCCGGAGTCCCGGAGCAAAGATGGCCATTGCCTCCAGTCAAACCTGGGGAACGATCGGCGGGGGAGCCGGGGAAGCCAAGGTGATCCAACAGGCGGCCGGGGTGCTGGCCACGGGACGGGGGCAGCGGGTAAAAATCGATCTCTACGGGCCCGATGGCGTGTGTGGGGGCATGATGGAGGTGTGGCTGGGCCTATGGCGCACCGATGTGATTGCCCGCCAAATCCGACAACACCTCAGCCAGGGGAAGCCCTGCACCCTAGTTACGCCCCTAACGGATGACGGCGAAGCCTATTTAGGAAGCCCCCGGGAAAGTTGTTGGGTTGAGGAACTCCAGCCGCCGGAAATATTGTTGGTGGTCGGAGCTGGCCACTGTGCCATGCCCCTGGCCCAAATTGCGCTGCTGGTGGGTTTTCGGGTGGTGGTGGTGGACGATCGCCCAGAATTGGCCGTGGGCGATCGCTTCCCCGGCTGCCTAGTCATTGCCGATACGGTGGCTGCTGCTCTTCCCCAAATCCCCCCCGGTAAGCTCTATGCGGCCCTCGTCACCAGGGGTTATCAGCAGGATGTGGCGGCGATCCAAGCCCTGGCTAACCATCCCTTAGCCTATTTGGGGGTGATTGGTTCAAGCCGTCGTATCCAAATAATCCGCCAATCTCTGCGGGGTTATAACCTCAACGAGCTGACAAATTTCCATGCTCCGATTGGCCTAGAGATTGGGGCCCAGACCCCGGAAGAAATCGCCGTGAGTATTTGTGCTGAATTAATCAAAGTCAAGCGATCAAGCTGATGCACTACGCAATTATTTTGGCGGCTGGGGCTTCGCGCCGTATGGGAGTTGATAAGGCTTCCCTACCCTGGGGGAAAGACCACACCCTCCTCAGCTATCAAGTGGCCCAGTGGCACCAGGCCGGGGTCCGGGCGATCGCCGTAGTCAACTGCCATAATCAGCAGCTTGCCCAATTAACCAACCTGTGGCGGGTGGTGGTTAATCCCAATCCTGAACTGGGCAAAACCTATTCCATTAAGTTGGGTTTGCAGGCCTTGCCAGCAAAGTTTTCTAGCGTTACCATCAGCGCCGTGGATCAGCCCAGGCCCGCCCAGGTTTACCAGCAGATGATTGCCGCCCAAGCCACTAGTGGTAAGGCGGTCATTGCCCCCCGGCGCGGCCATCCTCTACTTTTTGCTGCCCGTCTATTGCCTGATCTGATGGAAATTTCTGAGGAAAGCCTGGGTCTGCGCCGGGTGATGCACCAGCACTATCTTGAAATTTTTCATGTGGATATGGGGGATGCCCTAATGGACATCAATACCCCAGAGGATTATCAAAAATTCCAGAGTCAGTCGCGCTTGCCGGCTAGCGATGGAAGCTAAAAATGACCAGCCATGCAATTCAAAATCTTTGCTCAAACTACTTTTACAGCACTTTTCATGTCAATGTAAGGACATCTCTGAAACCCTGATTATTTGCGGATTCTTTGAGGGTCTGCCTAGGTAATGATTAGCTCACTGGCTTTGTTGAGGACTGCTTGGGCGTGCCCCTTGGCCTTCACATCCGGCCATGGATGGGCAATCGCCTGTTGGGGAGAAATCAAAAAGGTCGATCGGGCTATGCCCATGTATTCCTTGCCCATGAATTTCTTCAGCCGCCATGCTCCGTAGGCCTCAGCCACTTGGTGTTCTGGGTCGCTCAAAAGCGTGACCTTTAGATCGTGCTTGGCAATAAATTTGCAGTGGGCTTTGGTGGAGTCGGGGCTGACCCCTACCACCTTGACCCCGAGGCGATCGAACTCCTCCAGCAGATCAGTGAAATCCTTGGCTTCGGTGGTACAGCCGGGCGTGTCGTCCTTGGGATAAAAATAAATCACCAACCAACTGCCTCGGAAATCTGCTAGGTTGACTGCTTGGCCAGTGTGGGCGATTGCCGTAAAGTTTGGGGCTGGTTGCCCAATTTGAGGAATTTCAGCCATAGTCACCTAAATTTCAACTTTATCGGGAGCGCATGGCTTCACGCCCCAACATCAGCATTCCTGCTACACCCAGGCAGACTGAAAAAATATATTGATACCAGTAGTAGCCGATCTGTTGGCTAATGGAGAGACCGGGGTGCTGGAGACTGAGATAAAGGAGTAGGAAGCAGACCAGTAGGGCGCTAAAGCCTACGAAGGTGAGGCCGACGAGGATGCGTTGGGGCTGGAGTTGGCGATCGCTAATTTCTTCTAGGGCCGTCACCTCTTGCCAAGATTCGTCCGCTGCTAGGGACTGGTCTTGGAGTTGCTCTGCCAAGGGGGCGGGCAGGGTTGGATAGACAAATTTAACTAGATTCCGGCGCAGACGAGACTCGGTGTCACGGATGATCTCTAGGGGGCGACGCTCTCCAGTTAAAGGCGATGGCTGCTGTTCCATGGCGGCTAGGCAAAACGTTTCTGGTATTCCTGTTCGGTGATAATTTCTTGGGGAGTTTCTAGGCGATCGAGAAACACTTTCCCCTGTAGATGATCATACTCGTGTTGAAAAATCCTTGCCACAAAGCCCGCAAAATCGCAATAACTCAATTGGCCTGTGGAGCTGGTGTATTCTACCTCTAGGCGATCGTATCGGGGGACTAGGGCCCGAATCCCAGGAATACTCAGGCAGCCTTCCCAATCTTTGACTAGCACATCGCTGTGGGCAATAATTTTGGGGTTAATCATTACCAATGGCTTCATCTGGGGAGCTGTGGGGTAACGGTGGTTGGGATGGGAAGCTACAATCAGGATTTGGAGTAGTTTACCAATTTGGGGGGCAGCGATCCCCACCCCCTTGTGCTGGGCGATCGCTTGGTGTAACTGTTGGATAGTTTCTTGGATGCAGGGCTGATGAACGTCAGTAACTGGCTGGGTATTCTGCCGGAGTAGCTGGTTACCTAGCTGAAGAATTTCTATTTTATGCATAAAAATTGTGTTTACCAAAAAGATGTTATATTAGGTATCCCGAATTACCCCCCGAATTATATAGCAGTCCTAAATCATCCACTGGTTTTGTAAAGGTATGTTTCTGATTTAGGATCGCTGGCAAACTTCTATCGGCGATAATCCATGAACATCTCCCCTCAAGAGCTATGGCAGCAGGTGTGTCATCGTCTGCAACTCCAGCTTAGCCAGCCTACCTTTGAAACTTGGATCAAAACAGCCACCATCAAGCAGCTGGACGAGCGTGCCCTAATTATCAGTACACCCCATCCTTTTGCCCGCAATTGGATTACCAAGCATTACTTAAAGGCGATCGTCGAAGCCGTGGAAGCTGTTTTGGGGCAGCGTTTAAATGTAAAGTTGACCGTTGATCCCCACGCCAGTGACCCTAAAGAGACGATCGCTCCTATACCCAGTCCTACTCCCCCCGTAACCAGCGACCCTCCTGTAGCCGTGCAAGTCAATAAACCCGTTGAACTCAACTCTAAGTACATATTTTCTCGGTTTGTGGTCGGGGCCAACAGTCGCATGGCCCATGCCGCTTCTTTGGCTGTGGCCGAATCACCGGGCCGGGAGTTTAACCCATTATTTTTGTGTGGTGGAGTTGGTCTGGGCAAAACTCACCTGATGCAGGCGATCGGTCATTACCGCCTAGAAATTGATCCCAAATGTAAAGTCTTCTACGTATCCACCGAGCAATTTACCAACGATCTGATTGGGGCAATTCGCAAAGACAGTATGCAGAAGTTCCGCGAGCATTACCGAGCTGCGGATTTAATCTTGGTTGATGATATTCAATTCATCGAAGGCAAGGAATATACCCAGGAAGAATTCTTCCACACTTTCAACACCCTCCACGAAGCTGGGAAGCAGATTGTCTTGGCTTCCGATCGCCCGCCCCACAAAATTCAGAAACTACAGGAGCGTCTTTGCTCAAGGTTCTCCATGGGGTTGATTGCCGACATCCAGACCCCAGACCTTGAGACTCGGATGGCAATTCTCCAGAAAAAAGCCGAGTGTGACATGATCTACTTACCTAGGGACGTGGTTGAGTACATTGCCACCAACTACACCTCTAATATCCGGGAGTTGGAGGGGGCATTGATCCGAGCAGCGGCCTACATTTCAATTTCCGGGCTACCGATGACCGTAGAAAACATTGCTCCAATTCTCAACCCGTCGGTGGACAGAATCACAGCGCCGCCGGATGTGGTGATCCAGGTGGTGGCGGCTCATTTTAAGCTAGCAGTGGAAGACCTTAAAAGTTCTTCGCGGCGTAAGGAGATCAGTTGGGCTAGGCAAGTTGGTATGTATTTGATGCGTCAGCACACGGATCTGAGCTTGCCGAGAATTGGGGAAGAGTTTGGCGGCAAAGACCACACGACCGTGATGTACAGTTGCGAAAAGGTGGCTTTAGCTAAGGATAGTAATCCAGATGTGGATGGTTTGTTGCGGCAGTTGGGAGACCAAATCAATTTTAATAATCGCAACTAGGTTGGGTGGTAGATGATGTGGTCATTTCTAACTCCCCGATTTTACCCAATAAGTTGGAGGCGGCTTTCGGCTGGTCACCCACAATGAAAATTTTTTAGGGACTTTAGGGTACTGGATGCAAACCTCTGGGTTATCAGCCTCAGGATTGGTATTTTATGAATATTTCTGTTGGGTCTTGTTGTCAGAATGGCTTGGCTTCCAGGTGAGTAACGCCCGGTTTGATTGTCTGTAGTTTTTACTATAGAAAAAGTCAACCCCTCCGGGGGTCTGTGGAGGGGTTTGGGAGCTAGAGGCTAGCCATGACAGTGCGGGCTGCTGCTAGGGTGCGATCGATATCAGCTTCGGTGTGGGCAAGGGAGGTAAAACCAGCCTCAAACTGGGACGGAGCTAGGTATATACCCTGCTCTAACATACCCCGGTGGAAGCGTCTAAATTTATCAAGGTCAGATTTTTTAGCATCTTCGTAGTTGTGGACGGGCTGGTCTGTGAAGAACATCCCAAACATGCCACTGATTTGGCCGCCAACGGCTGGATGGCCGGTTTCTTGGGCAATTTGGAGCAGACCAGTGGCTAGGCGTTTGGTGATTTTGTCTAAATATTCGTAGGTGCCTGGTTTTTGGAGAATTTCTAGGGTTTTGATGCCAGCGGTCATGGCCAGGGGATTGCCCGAGAGGGTACCGGCCTGGTACATGGGGCCAGCGGGGGCGACCATGGACATAATATCGCGGCGACCGCCGTAGGCTCCGACGGGTAAACCGCCGCCGATTATCTTGCCGAGGGTGGTCAGGTCTGGGGTGACTTGGAATTTTTCTTGGGCACCGCCGTAGGCAATCCGGAAACCGGTCATGACTTCATCAAAGACGAGGAGGGCCCCCTGTTCTTGGGTGAGGAGGCGCAATCCTTCTAGAAATCCGGCATCTGGGGGAATAAATCCAGCGTTACCGACCACAGGTTCGAGGATCACGCCAGCGATCGCCTGGGGATGTTGGGCAAAGAGGGCCTTGACGGCTTCTAGGTCATTGAAGGGAGCGGTGAGGGTGTCTTTAGTAACGTTTTTGGGTACGCCGGGGGAGTCGGGGAGGCCTAGGGTGGCTACTCCAGAGCCAGCTTTGACGAGAAACATATCGGCGTGGCCGTGATAGCAGCCTTCAAACTTAAGGATTTTGTCGCGCTGGGTATAGGCTCGCATCAGACGCTGGACTGCCATGCAGGCTTCGGTGCCGGAATTGACGAATCTGACCATTTCAATGCTGGGTACAGCTTTGATGACCATCTCGGCCAGGGTATTCTCGAGTAGGCAGGGTGCTCCAAAACTGGTGCCTTTGTCGAGGGCTTGGTGGAGGGCGGCGATTACCTCTGGGTGGGCGTGGCCGCAGATGGCTGGGCCCCAGGTGCCTACGTAGTCGATGTACTGGTTGTTGTCTACGTCCCAGATGTAGGCATCTTTGACGCGATCGAACACGATCGGCTGACCGCCTACGGACTTGAAAGCGCGGACTGGGGAGTTGACTCCACCGGGCATCAGGTGGGTGGCAGCGGCAAAAATTTCTTGTGATTTAGTAGTTTGTAAAGTGCTCAAAGTAATCCTCTGGTGTGTAGCTCATAAAACAAAATTGCTGAAGGTATTTTAAAGTTTGTGGCGACCCCTGAGGAGAAATTTAACCCCAAGACAGGGGAGAATTGGGCGTTGTATATTTAGATTATTAGCTTAGGTGCTCAATTTAATTAGTAATATCTAGACTATTGAGTTTATTTTAAAGATGTCATGAGCGATTCACCCCGTTGGGCCAATTCTTTATCTAGTCGCGTTTCCTTAGAGGGGGCGATCGCAGAGCTGATGACGGGGCTGCCGACTGAATTGGTCAAGGGTGCCGATCTGGGTCTAGTCTTTATCTCAGCGGCTTATGCCAGCGAATATTCCAGAGTTATGCCCCTGTTGCGGGAGCACTTAAGAGTACCAGCTTTAATTGGCTGTAGTGGTGGTGGAATTGTGGGGACAGGGGTCAATGGCAGTGCGCGGGAGATAGAACAGGAACCGGCAATTAGCCTAACCCTAGCCAAGCTGCCGGGGGTGGAGGTCAAAACTTTTTATTTAGACGGGGAAAGCCTGCCGGATTTGGATGGTTCTCCCAATGATTGGGTGAATTTGGTGGGGGTAAATCCCCGGGAGGAGCCAAATTTTGTGATTTTAGCTGATCCTTTTTCAGCGCGAATCAATGATCTACTCCAGGGTCTAGATTTTGCCTATCCCAGGGCCGCCAAAGTTGGTGGCTTGGTTAGTGGGGGGGAGGCGGGATTTCGCAATGGTTTGTTTTGCAACTATGAGTTGTACCGCGAGGGGGTTGTGGGGGTAGCTTTGAGTGGCAATGTCAGGCTAGAGCCGATTGTTGCCCAGGGCTGCCGTCCGGTGGGGGATTTGTATCAAGTTGTCAAGGGGGAGCGCAATGTAATTGTGGAGTTGGCTAAGGCTGAGCAAATCAATCAGCCATTGGTGCCGGTTGAGGCTCTGCGGGAGCTTTTGGATGGGCTGACTCCGGGCGATCGCGCCTTGGCGGAGCATTCTTTGTTTATTGGGTTAGCGAGGGACGAATTTAAGCTGGAGTTAGAGGCGGGGGATTTTTTGATTCGGAATATGATCGGGGTAGACCCCCGCTTGGGGGCAATTGCGATCGGCGATCGGGTCAGACCGGGGCAGAGATTGCAATTCCATTTGCGTGATGCCCAGACTTCGGCTCAGGATTTAGAAATTATGCTCAAAAAGTACCAAGAGGTTGGCCGGGAGGCGATCGGTGCTTTGATGTTTACCTGTTTGGGTCGGGGTGAGCGGCTCTATGGAAAATCTAACTTTGACTCACAAATGTTCCAGCGGTTAATCTCTCAAATTCCCGTGGCGGGTTTCTTTTGCAATGGGGAAATTGGCCCGGTGGGGGGACAGACATTCTTGCATGGGTACACTTCAGTGTTCGGAATTGTCAGTGTACCGGATCTTGATTAACTACATGTGCAGTGGGTCTACGTCGATGCTCAGGAATACTTGAGGGTCGCAGAGGCGTTGCAGGTCAGGGGGTAGTGAGCAGGGCTGGGGTGATTTGAGAAGAATTTGCCAGCGGAAGCGATCGGCGAGGCGGGGGATTGGGGCTGGGGCTGGGCCTAGGACTGTGGTGTTGAAGTTTTGGTTGGTAAACCACTGTTGGAGATGGGTGGCCAGGCGATCGGCGCTGGCTTGGACTGAATTTATTTGGGGGCCGCTGACTCGAAGTAGGGTCAAGTATCCGGCTGGGGGATAGCCGAGGTCGGTGCGTTCAGCGATCGTCTCAGTACAGAATTGAGCGTAATTATGGTTTTGGAGGGCTTGAATGACTGGATGGTCTGGGGAGTAGGTTTGGATAACCACTCGCCCTGGGTGGTTGCCCCGTCCAGACCGTCCGGCTACTTGAGTAAGGACTTGATAGGCTCTTTCAGTGGAGCGAAAGTCACTCATGTGGAGTAATCCATCGGCGGCAATCACTCCGACTAGGGTCACTTGGTCTAGATCTAGGCCTTTGGTGATCATTTGGGTGCCGACTAGTAGATCCGCATCCCCGCGGCTGAAGCGATCGAGCAAAATCCGGTGGGCATCTTTAGTGCGGGTTGTATCGCTATCAAATCGGAGTACCCGTAGGCCTGGCCAGAGCTTGGCAATTTCCTGGGTGACTTTTTGGGTACCGCTGCCAAAAAAGCGAAAGTATGAGGAGTTGCAGGCGGGGCAATGGTCGGGCTGGGGCTGGACATAGTTGCAGTAGTGGCAGCGCAGTAGTTCTGAGGCTCCGGCTTTGGTGTAGTGGTAGGAGAGGGAAACATCGCAGTGGGGGCACTGCATGACGTAGCCACAACTGCGGCAACTGACGAAGGTGCTGTGGCCACGCCTGGGTACAAACAAAATCCCCTGGTGGTTGTGGTTGAGCATCTGGTGGATTGCGCTTTGGAGGGTGAGGCTAAAGAGCGATCGATTACCTTGGAGGAGTTCTTGGCGCATGTCGATAATTTCGAGCTGGGGCTGGGGTCTTTGGTGGATGCGCTCTGGCAGTGCGAGGTAGAGCAACCCCTGATCAATTTGGGCCCAGGTTTCTAGGGCTGGGGTAGCTGAGCCGAGGATTAGGGGGCAGCCGGCCAACTGGGCCCGCCACTGGGCGATCGTGCGGGCATGGTAGCAGGGGGCGGGCTGGTCTTGTTTAAAGCTGGGGTCGTGTTCCTCATCAAGGATGATCAAGCCGAGTTTGGGGAGGGGGGCAAAGACCGCAGAGCGGGTACCAATGACCACTTGGGGCTGGCCTGTGAGCATTTGTCGCCAGGTATCGTAGCGCTCTCCTTCGGAAAGTCCGCTGTGGTAAACAAAAATTGCTGAGCCGAAGCGATCGCTAAAACGATCAGTCAGTTGGGGAACAAGGCCAATTTCTGGAACTAACACTAGGGCCGACTGGCCACGGGTCAAAACTGGAGCGATCGCCTGCAAGTAAACTTCAGTTTTGCCGGAACCGGTTACCCCGTGGAGTAGGACGGTGTGAAACCCTCTTAGAGCATTAATTTGCTCTAGGGCTTGGGCTTGGGCGGGGGTGAGGGTTTTGGGGTGGTCGCGGCGGGAGCGGTCGCCGCCCACGGTACGGAGCACTTCCTGGAGTTGGATGGTGACTAGGCCCAATTTAGCCATGTTGTTAACTGTACTACCGCTGGTTTGGCTGAGTTGCAGCAACTCGGTGTAGGGCAATTCTCCACCATGGCGGCGTAAAACCTGGAGAATTTCTTGGTGGCGGGGGGACGGTTCTGGGCCAGAGTCAGTAAGGGTAACGAGTTTTTGGAATTGTGGTTTAACAGTGCGGGGCAGCTCTAGGTAGCTCTCTAGCCACGGGGCTAATTCTCGTCTAGCTTTTGGAGCTTGGGGGACTTGTTTTTGGAGATACTGCCAGGTGTAGCCAGTTTTGGGTTGCTTGGTGAGGAGGTCGAGCATGGCTCTAGCTGGAGGGCTAAAGGGTTGATCCGGATCAGGGGGAACTGCTAGGCGGAGACGATGTTGGCTCTTGCCCAGTAAGCCTGGGGGTAGGGCTGTATTGATGACTTTAATTAGGGGGGTGTGGTAGTAGCTGGCGATTTGGTCTAGCCAGACCCAGTAGTGGGGGGGAAAGTAGTGAGTAGAAACTACATCGGCGATCGCCCTAATATTTTCCAGTTCTGGGGGCGGGGCTGTAAGTAGGTGGATAGCGATCGCCCCCAACTGTTGGCTACCAAATGGTACTGAGAGGATGCACCCAGGTTGGACTGCCATACCCTGGGGGATACTGTAGGTATAGAGCCTCTGGCTGCCCGGACAATCCACTAAAGCCTCAACCCACATAGACTAGGTGATCTTTGACCCGCTTTGATTTAGTACATCTAGACTACCAGAGAACCCAAAGACACAGCCATCAATTAGGAATATCGGCTTTTACTAGTCGTTAATTATTGTGAGTTGTCATGACATTTTGTTAATGAATACACAGATTTCCAAAGTGGCTTTGCTAGGGTATACGCTAATAGCTTTATAAATTCTCTGGCCAGAGTTAAACTTGGAGATAGTCTAGCCATCACCCCCAAGACATTGCCTTTTGGGCAGAATGGAGGCATAGTAGTTGGGCTGACCACCTACTCAGGGAGCATCTAGCGGATAAAAATTATAAAAATAAATTTAGTTGTGAATCGGGTGAGGGTGATATCTCCTCCTCCAAGCCAAGGACACTGCAACCTATGAACAATGAGCACTTTGAAATGTTTGACTCCCTGGATACACTAGATGCCTACGGCAGTACAGACTCTGATGGCGAGATACTAGACAATTTGGCTGCGCCTCAAGTTTCTGGCTACAGCAAAACCAGTAGTGACGATACGGTGGGTGCTTTCTTTAAGGAAATGGCTCGTTATCCATTGCTTAAGCCAGACGAAGAGGTGGAGTTGGCTAAGCGAGTACAGTTTTTGGTGGAGATAGATCAATTGCAAAGGCGTTTACACAAGGAGTTGGGGTACAAGCCTAGTCGGCTGGAGGTGGCTGGGGCTGCCCAAATGACTGAGCGGCAATTGGAACATGCCCTGTATCGGGGGCGGGTAGCCAAGCGGAAGATGATTCGATCGAACCTGCGCTTAGTGGTGTCGATCGCCAAGCGTTACCTGAATCGGGGTGTACCATTTTTAGATTTAATTCAAGAGGGTGCTTTGGGTTTGAACCGGGCTGCGGAGAAATTTGACCCCAACAAGGGTTATAAATTTTCTACCTATGCCTACTGGTGGATTCGCCAGGCGATCACTAGGACGATCGCCAATGATGCCCGGACAATTCGGCTGCCGATCCACATTGTGGAGAAGCTCAACAAACTCAAGCGCGCCCAGCGGGAACTAAAGCAGCAGCTCAAGCGCAATCCTAAGGAGGAGGAGCTAGCGGAAGCCTTAGAGATATCCCCCAATCACCTGCGGCAATTATTACAGTTGCGGCGGCGATCGCTCTCATTGAATCACCGAGTCGGCAAAGGCGAGGACACGGAACTGGTAGATCTCCTGGAGGACAATCAAAACAAGCTCCCCGAAGAACAGATGGGGGATGCAATGATGCAGCAGGAGATTTGGCAAGTCCTCAGTGATGTGCTAACCGAAAGGGAAAAGGATGTAATTTCTCTGCGCTACGGGTTGACAACCAATGAACCCTACACCCTAGAGCAGGTGGGAGTTATGTTTAACCTATCGCGGGAGAGGGTACGCCAAATTCAAAGTAAAGCGATGCGGAAACTGCGTCGTCCCCAGGTGGCTAAGCGGTTACGGGGGTGGCTGAGTTAGCGATCGATTACGATGAACTGTGCAGATAGTTACAGATATGCAAAGATATCAATCTGAGCTCTCAAAATCTAGAACAGGAAGTACCGCTGGGCCATGGGTAGTACTGTGGCTGGTTCGCAGGTGAGTAGTTCGCCATTGGCGCGGACTTCGTAGGTTTCGGGGTCGACTGCAATTTCAGGCAGAAAGTCATTGTGTTTCATATCCTGCTTGTGGATGTGGCGAGTGCCACTGACAGCAAGAACTTGTTTTTGCAGACCCAGTTGGGCGGGGACACCAGCTTCTAGGGCGGCTTGGGATACAAAGGAAAAGCTAGTGGCGTGGATGGCTGAGCCAAAAGCACCAAACATAGGGCGGGCGTGGACGGGCTGGGGGGTAGGGATACTAGCATTGGCATCGCCCATGTGGGTCATGGCAATCATGCCTCCCTTGATAACCATTTCAGGTTTGACGCCAAACAGGGCGGGTCGCCATAGGCATAGGTCGGCTAATTTACCAACTTCTACTGAGCCGACATGTTGGCTAATGCCATGGGTGATCGCTGGGTTAATGGTGTATTTGGCTATGTATCGTTTAGCTCGGAAGTTATCATTGGCTGTATCTGTAGGGAGGAAGCCGCGCTGGGTTTTCATTTTGTGGGCAGTTTGCCAAGTGCGGAGGATCACTTCACCGATGCGGCCCATGGCTTGGGAGTCGGAGGACATCATGCTGATGGCTCCTAGGTCGTGGAGGATATCTTCGGCGGCGATCGTTTCTCGCCGGATGCGGGATTCGGCAAAGGCCACATCTTCAGGGATTGCAGGGTCTAGGTGATGGCAGACCATGAGCATATCCAGGTGTTCTTCGATCGTATTAATCGTGTAGGGGCGGGTCGGGTTGGTGGAAGAGGGTAAAACATTGGCTTCACCGCAGACTCGGATGATATCGGGGGCATGGCCGCCGCCAGCTCCTTCGGTGTGGTAGGTGTGGATGACTCGGTTTTTAAAGGCAGCGATGGTTGCTTCAACAAAGCCCGCTTCGTTGAGAGTATCGGTGTGGATTGCCACTTGAATATCGTATTGATCGGCTACGCTCAAACAGGTGTCGATCGCGGCGGGGGTAGTGCCCCAATCCTCATGGAGCTTGAGGCCGATCGCCCCGGCTTGGATCTGCTCAACCAAACCAGGAGCTTGGCTACTATTACCCTTGCCAAGGAATCCCAAATTGATCGGAAAAGCTTCAGCCGCTTGGAGCATCCGGTGTAGATACCAGGGGCCTGGGGTACAGGTGGTGGCATTGGTGCCGGCCGCTGGGCCAGTGCCGCCGCCAATCATGGTGGTAATTCCAGCAGCGAGGGCAACTTCGATTTGTTGAGGACAGATGAAATGGATATGGGTATCAATGCCACCGGCCGTAAGAATCATTCCTTCCCCGGCAACTACCTCAGTACCAGGGCCAATGATGATATCTACGTTGTCTTGGGTGTAGGGATTACCAGCTTTGCCAATTTGAGCAATGCGGCCGGCGATAATTCCGATATCGGCTTTGACAATACCCCACCAGTCAAGGATGAGGGCATTGGTAATCACTAGATCCACAGCCCCGTCAGCATTGGTAATGGGGGATTGGCCCATGCCGTCGCGGATCACTTTACCACCGCCAAATTTGACTTCATCGCCGTAGGTGGTCAAGTCTTGTTCGACTTCGATGAGGAGTTCTGTATCAGCTAGTCGGATACGATCGCCAACGGTAGGCCCAAAGGTCTCTGCGTAGGCGCGGCGGTTCATTCTGTAGCTCATATTCACAGATGCGATGGCTTGAGTATGGAGTTAGTGTAGGACAGAATTTCATTGCCGAGGTAACTTATTCGGTATTGACTCCGACTTAGAAAAATAGGCCTGCTCAGTGACAGGCCCAAAAAGCTAACTAGGCTTTCAACTAATTGGAGTTATGGCTGAGGTACGGCGCGATCGCCGTGGGTGGAGAAGCGATTAGCCAAAACTACAAATCTATGATGATGATCTTATGATCTCTTGGGAGAGGGGCTAGCAGCTGGGGAAGTACCGCCACCAGCGGGGGAAGTGCCACCACCACCAGCGGGAGGAGCACCACCACCATCACAAGCGACTAGACCAGTGGACAGGATAATAAGTAGAGATAGAACAATGAGAGTCTTTTTCATATGCTTCCTTGATTACGGGCTGCTCTTGAACACAGTTCCCGATGGGTTAATTACAACTCTAAATATTTATCACAATTAACTACCAGATCGACCGACTTAATGAAAAGTTATAGCCAAGGCTAGTGGCAGATTCTAGGAGGCATCGGCTAGGGCTGTGGTTGGTTATCTTAAATACATTATCTCGTTAAGAAGATAGACTATTATACCTGGGTCAAATCTTTGGCTAGTGCGTCTCCCGGCTCACAGCTACACCTTGTGAGCTTTGTAATTGGTAGTTGACTATGGTTGAGATGGGAGGATAGTTTGTTTATACAGTACAGTCAATGGGCTACTAACCTTAGGAGGTATTTCCGCATCTCTCTACGGCATTCGCACCAAGAAGCAGCTCTGCTGAGGAAAATAGTCGATCGGATTCGCAATTCCCTGGAGCTACGGGTGGTATTGCAGACGGCAGTGGATGAGATTGCCGAGTTACTTTCGTTGGATAGCTGTCTATTTCTTTGGTATTTTGCTGATACTCGGCGGGTGCAGGTGGTTTGTGAACGAAATCTCCATTTGGGTCAATCTCCGCAGCTTGGTTATTATCCATTGGATAGTTTTGGGCAGATGGGGGCGGTGATCGCGACAGGGCAGTTGATTGTCAATGGCGAAGGACTAGGGCAAGGTCTAGAGGCAATTTCTCGCATATCGAGGCTCAATAAAAGAACTGCCATCAAAAAGGCTAATCATCTGTTTGGCTGTGTTTCTAACCTATTGGTGCCAATCACCAACGAAGAGGAGCGGATTGGCTTTGTTGGCTGCTTATCAGCAAAGCCGCGCCATTGGTTAGCTAAAGAGGTAGATTTTCTAGATGCGATCGTCCAACCTTTGGAAATTGCCATCCGACAAGCCCAGCTATACGAACAAACTCAAAAGCAGGCTCAACGGGAGCAGATTGTTAACCAGATTACCAATCAAACCAGACAGAGTTTTGATTTAGAGGTAATTCTGGGCGAAGCGATCAGGCGACTTTTGGAAGCAATGGAAGTTGATCGCTGCCTAGTCCACCTAGTGGAAGACGGGGAATTGTCAATTACTAGGGGCGATCAGACTGGGAATATTCGTCGGCAACACCTGTATGAGGTATGTCGGCCGCCTTTTGAGCTTTCGATCGATGAATTTGACACCCACGGGCCCATCACCCAGTGGGTAATTCAACACAAGCAGAAGGTATTAATTACCGACATCAGCCAAGATGAGCGGATTGGTGAAAACAATGAAGAATACCAAAAAGCTCAAATCAAATCTTCCTTGGTAGTGCCTGTGCAGGCTAATGGTAAGCTGTACGCCATTTTGTATTTAAACCAATGTGATCATGTGCGCTATTGGTCAAAAAATGACCAGACATTAACCCAGGCAGTGGCTGATCAGTTGGCAATTTCTATCCAGCAGGCGTATTTGTATGCCCAGACCCGGCACCAGGCGGCCTTGAGTGCTGCCCAGGCCCAGCATATGGCTAGTATGCTTGAGGAGCTAAAGCAGACCCAAGCTAAGTTAATTCAAAGTGAGAAAATGACCAGCTTGGGACAGATGGTGGCGGGGGTAGCCCACGAAATTAATAATCCCATCAATTTTATCTATGGCAATGTCCCCTACTTAGAGAACTATGTGCAGGATTTGATGGCTTTAGTGCAGGCTTACCGGCAGGAGTATCCCCAGCCATCGGCGACCATCAGGCAGCTTTTGGATGCCATGGATGTGGATTTTCTGTTGCGGGATTTGCCTTTGATTTGTCAATCGATGCAGGCGGGGGCAGAGCGGGTGCATGGGGTTGTGGAGCTATTGCAAAATTTTTCTCGACAGAACGAAGCTCCCTTAAAGGCGGTGGACTTGAATGCGGCGATCGAAAGTACTTTGTTGATTTTGCACAACCAGCACAGCGGCCGGTTGACCTTGGAGCGCGACTGGGGTGTTTTACCCCTAGTGGAGTGTTATGGCAAGGATATCAATCAAGTATTTTTACATTTGATTACCAATGCGATCGAAGCCCTAGGTCGGTCTGAAAAACCTGAGCGTTTGTTGCGGCTAAAGACATCCATGCTGAATCCGGATACGGTACAGATAGTAATTGCTGACAATGGGCCGGGTATCCAGCCGGAGATTATTTCACGGGTATTTGATCCATTTTTCACAACTAAGGATGTGGGTCAGGGCCGGGGAATTGGTTTGACAGTCTCCTACCAAATTATTGTGGAGCAGCACTACGGGCATTTGAGTGTCAGTTCCCAGCCAGGAGAGGGGGCTGAGTTTACGATCGAGCTACCAGTAAAGCATCGTAAAGATAGTAAAGACAAATAATTAAGCTTTAGGCACCATATAATGGGACAATAATCGCTGAATTTAGGAATCACCGTGGCTTCCAGCCCGGTGGAGATGTCAAGATAACCGTAAAGGCCCCATGGTGACACCACCTAGTGAAGAATTTTTAGAGCTTTGTCAGGCGCAGTTATCGTTACTACAGCAAACTCTGGGGGTAGCTTTGGGGGTGGTTTACTTGACTGAGCCTTGCTTAGACAGCGGAGAAGTGAGGTTGGTACCGGTATCAGTTCATCCCCAGGAAGGTTTCTTAGCACCGGCATTGACCATGACCCCACGATTGCTGAAATCCCTGCCCAGTTTGAGTGCTGCTAAGGCGGAGGCAACTACCAATACAGCTTTAGAGATGCCTCAACGGCAGATGCTTTTACCCTTATCCCATGGGGAAACGGTTTTGGGATTGCTGGTAATTGGTCGGGAAGACCGCCCATGGCAAAAACGGGAACGAATGCTGGGTAAAAAAGTGGCTAAGACCCTAGCGTTGGCTCGGCACCTGGATCAGCAGCCGGTGTGGTTGAGTAAGGAATTGGATATGCAGTACCACTGGCAGCGGCAGCAGCAGGAGCAGATTGCGAATCTTTTACATCAGATTCGCAATCCTCTGACGGCGGTAAAAACTTTTGCCAAGTTGGTTTTGCGGCGATTATTACCGGGGGATGGTAATCAGGAGTTGGTGGGGGGGATTGTCCAGGAGAGCGATCGCCTACAAAACTTGCTTGTGGAGGTGGATCAAATCGTTAAAACCCCGACCTACTGTGAGCTGCCGGGTGGTGTGGCCGCAAGCCTGCCGCCGGGGCGCGTAGAAAATCTAGCTGAGGTATTGGCGGCAGTGGTGGTGGCGGCCCGGGCGATCGCCCAGGAAAGGGGGCTAGATTTCCAGGCGAGTATGCCAGAACAGATGCCAAGGCTGGCGGTCAAGGAATCTAGTCTGCGGGAAGTTTTAAGTAATTTGATAGACAATGCTTTGAAATATACTCCGACCGGCGGCCAAGTTTACCTCAAGGTCGTGGAGCAGAGCCACCGGGTTGGTATTGCGGTCAGTAACACCGGGTCAGAAATTCCAGCGGAGGATTTAACTCGTTTATTTGAGAGGCATTATCGGGGGCAGCAGGCGGATGGTGCGATTCCTGGGACTGGGTTGGGGCTGGCGATCGCCAAGGAATTGGTAGAACAGGCTGGGGGGAGTATCGAGGTGTTTAGCCCAGCTAGCTTAGATTGGGCCATAGGTTCACCAGAGGGGACTTTAACTACTTTTGTGGTTTGGTGGCCAATCTAGGGAATGGTGAGCGGATAAAACTGTACAGATAGCCGAGTTGACTATAGGCATAAACTAGGTTCTCAAACCGGATATCAGGGTATTTATAGTACTTGAGAGACTTACCCAATCCCAGGCAGAATTTTTGTACTGCGGTAGTGAACTTGTAGATATCAGCCTGCTGGAAATTTTGCTGTTGATGATACTCGCTGACCCCCTGCCACCAACCGCGTCGCCAAAACCAAGCGGGCTGTAAACGCTCAGGAGAGACCTGATGTTCAACTAGGGCATCTGGGATATAGGCAACTCGCCAGCCCCACTGTAGGGCAATTTGGGTAGTGTACAGTTCTTCGTTGGATAATAAATTTGTACCTACTCTCCCAAGATTTTCCGGGAAACCCCCAATTTCCTGCCAAAATTGCCGGTACATAGCATAATTTAAGCCTCTAGGGGCATTTGAAGGGGAGTCAACGTACACTTTTGTATTACCTAGGTCATACAGACCGAGGTTGTTTGCTAAGTTCTCTGAAAGCCAGCTTGGGGATTTTGTGTTGGGCGGAAACCTAAGTTTTACTCTACCGCCAGCAACTAAGAGGCGGTCGTCCTCAGTAAATGCCTTAACTAGTGTACTTAACCACTGAGGGCTAGCGATCGCATCATCATCTAGATAGGCTAGAAGCTCTCCTTGGGCTAAGTTTGCACCAGTATTACGAGCTACAGACAACCCCAGGGTAGATTCATAGGTATAAATTAGCTTGGGATTGGGTTGGCGGCTAGCTACTACATCGGCTGTGCGGTCGCTAGAAGCATTGTCAACAATAATAATTTCGTAGTCTGAGTAATCTTGGTTTAAGAGACTATCAATGGCCTGTCCAAGGTACAAGTCTCGATTGTGAGTACAAATAATAGCAGAGATACGAGGCATGGTAATTAATCTTAGTTAGTAGGGTTATTGGGTGTATAATGTACTGATATTCAGGAGGATCATGATATTTTTTCTAACCCTGGGGGGATGATCTGGGGCGATTGCATAACATTTTTTTGTATCAATCTATGAAACCCAATTGATATTTTTAATTAGCCCGGCTATAATCAGCTCGTATTTTGTAACTTTCTTTACACCTATACATCGGGAGGAGACAGAAGTTGGCAAGAAGACGCAAGCGGAAGAGTCGCCGTCGTCAGGAAGGGCGGAAAATTTTAGAGCATGTACCGCAATATAGTATTGAAAGTGGCGATGAAAAGCCAGTGACGGCTGCCCGAAAGTACATACACTCTGCTGGGATTGCACCACCGGCCTTAGTCTTGGTCAAGCGTAATGAACACACCACTGATCGATATTTCTGGGCTGAAAAGGGGTTGTTCGGGGCACAATATGTGGAAGAAAACCACTTTTTATTCCCTAGCTTGAGGCTATTTGAGGGTGTTCCTGCTGAGAAACCAAGGGTTTCGGCGGGTGTGTAGCTAGCTAAACTACTAATCTAGTCTTAGTCTTATAATTGGTTGGTTCAATTCAAGATTAATTTAACAATAGGCTCCTCCGGGTGATTTACTTTTCACTGGGGGAGTAATTTATTTTCATAGACTTGAGTAATTTAATGGAGAAAATTACGCAGGAGCTAGCTAGGGTAGAGACAGCAATCGCTCGGATGGTGGGCGAGCTGGCTAGTCAATATCAAGATTACTTGCAAATTTTAGCGGGGGTATTGCGCCAGCAGTTAATCAGTGCGGCTTATCAAGTTTGTACAGAGATTGCACCGGAGGCCTTTTTGCAGTTATCGATGGGGCAGCGGCAAAGTTTACAGGGGCAAATTCGAGATTTGGCGACCCGGGCCGGAAAAGGTTTGTGTAAGTTGATTGATTTAGGGGAGGGAAAATCGTCCGAGGAGATGCTCCGGTTGCCTAGTCAGTGGGGGGCGGCGATCAATAAAGCTTTGCAGGTAGCTGCTTATGATTTAAATGGAATCTTAGCGGGGGTCGGGGTATTGACCGAGCAATTGCCCTTGGGATTATTAGAAAATGCTGCTAAGGCCGAGGTGATTAATCCCAACTTGAACCAACCAAACATTCTCAGTATTGTCGTGGAAGAGCAGGAGGCGGAGGGGCATAAGCCAAAGTCGAAAAAAGTAGCGGCGGTTTATTTGCGGCTGGTGGAGTTGGAGGTCCGGTATCCGGAGTTGGGGGTATTGGCGGGGAACTTGCGATCGCAACTCAATAAGCTAAAGCATTTAGAGCGGGAGTATCGCCACTACCAGCGGGAGCATCAAGTAGCCGAGGCAGTGGCAGCTTGGCGGGCTACCTGGAGTGATGAGCAGGGGTAGTTGCCTACGGTAATTTGGCTGAGCTGGGTTGACACTTAATTAACTTTGTTTATCATGGTTGTCTGCGTTGGGAGAGTTGCGATGGCGGCGGCAGCGATCGGAGCAATACTTGACTTCATCCCAGCAGTCGGCCCATTTTTTGCGCCAAGTGAAGGATAGGCCGCAGGTAGCGCAGATTTTAGTGGGTAGCTGAGATTTGGGGCGGTGACGGGGCATGGTTTGGGGATAATGCTTTAGGATGGCTATATTGACTGGGACACTTATCTAATGACTGTATGCCGCTGCCGCGACTGATAACTTTGCTAGTGGGAATTGCCTTTATTTTAGGGCTAATGCTGTGGCTAGTTAATTCCTTGTTTCGTCTTTATATCCAGATTTCTTTTACCACACCATTTTTAGCAAATGTGCTGCTGTTTTTGCTGATTGTGTTGCTGGCTGCGCTTTTGGGGATATTTTTCTATTACATTTACCTGGCGAATCAACCCAAGGGGCGGGCTTTGCCCAGGGTGCCCGTGGAGAAGGCTGAAGCGGCCGGGGAAACTCTCAAGGCGGTGCGGCAGCAGGTACAGCAAATTGAGGATGAGGTGGCACGGCAGGAGTTGCTGGCTAGGTCGCGGGAAATTGAAGCGACTCTTAGCCGGGGCGAAATCTTGGTGGTGGTATTTGGCACGGGTTCAGCGGGCAAGACTTCTTTGATTAATGCTCTGATTGGGCGGGTAGTGGGCAAGGTGGGTGCGCCGATGGGCAGTACGGAAACCGGAGAAACCTATGCGCTCAAGTTGCGGGGGATGGATCGGGAGATTTTAATTACGGATACGCCGGGGATTTTGGAGGCGGGTGCTTTGGATCGCGAACAAACGGCCCGGAAACTAGCGACGGAGGCTGATTTGCTGTTATTTGTGGTGGATAATGATTTGCGGCAATCGGAGTTGCGGCCTTTGCAGGATTTAGCTGAGATTGGTAAGCGATCGCTCCTAGTTTTGAATAAGAGTGATTTGTATACCGAGGAGGAGCGGGAGGTAATTTTAGCGAGGTTGCGGGAGCGGGTGCGGGGGTTTATTGCCAGTTTGGATGTGGTGGCGGTGGCAGCTGACCCGCAGGTGGTGCAGTTGGGGGATGGGCGGGTGGTGCAACCGGAGGTGGAAATCATGCCTTTGATCCGGAGGTTGGCGGCGGTGTTGCGATCGGAAGGGGAGGATTTAGTAGCTGACAATATCCTGTTGCAGTCGCAAAAGTTGGGGGAAGAGGCCAGAAAGATCCTCGATCAGCAGCGGCGCAGGCAGGCTGAAAAGATTGTCGATCGCTTTCAGTGGATCGGGGCGGGGGTAATTGCGGTGACTCCTTTGCCGGTGGTGGATGTGCTGGCGACGGTGGCGGTGAATGCCCAGATGGTGGTGGAGATTGGCCGGGTGTATGGCTGTGAGTTGAATATAGAGCGGGGTAAAGAATTGGCTCTGTCTTTGGGGAAGACCTTGGCTAGCTTGGGGATTGTCAAAGGAGCGATCGAACTAGTTTCGGCAGCCCTGCGGACTAACATTGCTACCTATGCGGTGGGTAAGGCGATTCAGGGAGTTACGGCAGCTTATTTAACTAGAATTGCAGGCAAGAGTTTTATTGAGTACTTCCGGCACAACCAGGATTGGGGAGATGGGGGAATTACTGAGGTAGTGCAGCGGCAGTATCAGCTCAACCGGAAGCGGGATTTTGTGAAATTATTTATGCAAGATGCGGTGAATCGGGTAGTGGAGCCTTTGATGAAGGAGCCGGAGGAGTGGTGAGGCTGTACCCTAGCTATTGTGAAGCGATCGAGCTGAATGTTAAAAACATTTGGAAGGAATTCGTCAATCCACTGTTATTTTTCATTTGACTAAGCATTTGCTCTACAGGAAATATCGAGATGCTAGGGAAGAGCCTAAAGTGTATTTGTTTGGGCAGTTAAAGCGAATTGTTAGACAATGGCTAGATGGCGGTTATTGTCGATGCACGGGGGCACTTATATCGCCCAGCTAATGTATCAAGAAATTGCGGATATGGCTTGCGAACGGATTAAGTCGGCGATTACAGAATCTATGGTTGATGGCCGTTCTTGATCCCTATAACCCGATTGGGTCAACAAACATCGCCCCATTAAATGTGTTAGTTTTAATACTTCCAAAAATACCCTATGGACAACGGCACCCCACAAAAGCCATATCAACTATGTAGTTTATGATAGTGATTGGGAAGCGGAGTTTTGCCGTGTTGTTGAATTTCATCCTAGAGTGCGATCGTATGTCAAAAATCAAGGATTAGGGTTAGAGATTCCTTACCTTTATGGATCAGCCCAGCGGCGGTACATACCTGACTTTATCGTTCAAGTAGATGATGGACTGGATGATTTTCTCAATTTGATTGTGGAGATCAAGGGTTTTAGGGGAGAAGATGCTAAAGATAAAGCTAACACGATACGAAATTATTGGATACCGGGGGTGAATAATTTAGGTAAGTTTGGTCGTTGGCAATTTGCAGAGTTCAATGCAGTATTTGAGATTCAATCAGAGTTTCATAAACTGATTGATTCATTCTTATCCAGTTAGACAATCAAGGAGGAAAGATAATGCTAAAAACTTACGAAGTTGCGATCAAAAACGGACAAGTGGTTTGGCTAGAGGAAAAACCAGAGGTTACTTCTGGTCGTGCTTTGCTGACAATTTTGGAAGATAAGCTACTTTTGGATAGAAATACTCATAAGGCTATCCTATTGCAGTTGGCTGGCTCTGAACCAGAAGCGCAAGATATTACTAGAAGGAAGATAGAAAGCTGATGATTCTTGCTGATACATCAATTTGGATCGATTACTTGCGGGGAAAAAATAATCGTCTTGCACAATATATCCAGCAAGATTTACTCGTCATGCACTTGATGATCATAGGAGAGTTAGCTTTAGGCAGTTTCAAAGAACGCCAAAACCTGCTGAGAAGTTGCGCTAGTCTGCCACTAATTTCTACAGTTAGTTATGAAATGGTAATGGAATTTATTGATGAATTTAGCTTAATGGGTAAAGGGATTGGATGGGTTGATGCCAACCTACTAGCATCAGTCTATCAAAGTTCAGCCAAAATCTGGACTCGTGATAGTAGGCTAAATGCTGTTGCTCAAGAGTTAAACCTTGCCCACATTTGCTAAATAGAACTAGTATATATCAATGTTAAAGCTAGTCAAGGAAGGAAGACCAATGCTAAAAACCTACGAAGTTGCGATCAAAAACGGACAAGTGGTTTGGCTAGAGGAAAAACCAGAGGTTACTTCTGGTCGTGCTTTGCTGACGATTTTGGAAGAGAATAATGCTCCAAATACTCGTCGCCGTCGGTTCCCAATTCCTTCATTGGCTGGCAAAGTAAAGATACTGGGTGATATTGTCAGCCCGATCGTAGATGAAGAGGACTGGGAATGTCTCAAATAGTCCTACTCGATACTCATATTTGGCTGTGGTTGGTTAATGACAACTTAGATCGCTTTCCACGATCATGGCTATATCAGTTTGAACAAGCTGATCGCTTAGCAGTTTCTCCGCTGTCCTGCTATGAAATAGCTTTGGCACAACAGCGGGGAAGACTGGAATTAGGTTGTCCGATTGAGGAATGGTTTGAGCAAGCCTTGTTATTGGCAAATATCGATTTACTACCCCTAACAAGTGCGATCGCTGTCCGATCTGTCAGATTATCACCGATTCACAAAGACCCCTTCGATCGCCTGATTATGGCAACTGCTTTAGAATATGGGGCAAAACTAGCTAGTGTTGATAATATGTTTTTGCAATACCCTGAACTCACGACCTGTTTGCTAAAGACGTAAACTACGATGCCTCAACGCAAAACTGACCAGTCCAAAAAGGTTGAATCCATCACCCATCAGGGAGAAAAGCGCAAGAATATCCCCACAGCGGAATATCAATCGGTGATGGCAGAAGAGGAAAAATCGCCTATCCAAGCTGCCTTCGATCGCCGCAATCGAGATTTAGACCCGCAACTGGTCTGGCGGGGCAAGGATGAACAGAACTGGTCGGATTTAGTGGTGAGTGCGCCGCCGCTCCACATCCAAGAGAAGATACACCCCAAAGTCATCATTGATGATCTTCTGCGCCAGAGCCAAGATAACCAAACCGTTGTGCAGAGAGAGCTTGATCTATTTGCTGATTTCAAAAGACTCTAGTACCTGTAGTAGCACCATGAATATTGAGCAGCTCTACCCTTGCCCTTGCTGTGGGTATAGAACCTTGAATTTTGAGCCACCTGGAACATATCTCATCTGTCCCATCTGCTTTTGGGAGGACGATGGCGATACAATAAGAACCCACGGGCATGACTGGGTAAAATCTAATGAAGTTTGTCTGCGGCAGGCGCAGCGGAATTTTATTGCCTTTGGAGCTTGTGAGCCACAGTGGTTAAAGGATGTTCGTTCTCCAAAACTGGATGATGTGCGAGATCCATATTGGCAAACCATTGATGAATTAGTTGAAAAAACTCAATCAGAGCTAATTGAGAAGATTAGTGTTGCTTTCAAAGATGTTGTTCTTGAAGATGGAGTCTCACTACACGAAGCACGGGCTTTAGATGATTATGAAGATCCGATACAGGCGCGTCAGATTGATTGCAAAGTGCGATGGCAGGAGATTCCTGCTGATTGGATTGAGAAATTTCATGATATTTTTGCATTTATGGATGCAAAAGGATTTAGACATGCAATTCCTGCCTATATGACCTGGTGCTTGAAGTACAACAGGCATGATACAAATTCCTTTGTTTCAACGGTTCTATGCCTGAAATCCGACGATTACCGTAGTAAGTTTTTTAACTTTCTAGATGCAACTCAGGAACAAGTTATCTATGAATTTTTAAGATTTATTGATACCTTTGTTTGGTAATTGAGCAAATCTCTCGATCGCGCTTCTTGATTATTGACGAGAGTCACAAACTTACTGATATCTGTGGGTTAAAGTGGTGCTTTTAAAAATCGAGGACTTGAATGTGGCGTTTTTGGGCTTTGTAGTGGTTGCGGATGGTGCGATCGCTGTTACCGCAGATGATTGCTACGTCTTCGCTGTCCATGCCTGCGTTGATGGCGTGGGTGATGAAGGTGTGGCGGGTGTTGTTGGGGGGCAGGTAGGCGGCGACTTCTCCTAGGGCGACTAGGGATTTGACGACGGGTTGCCAGAGATGAGTAAGGAAGTGGCTGTGGTTGAGATGGCGGCCGGTGGGGCTAGGAAAAAGTAGAGTTGTGGGGGTGTGGTGGTCTTGCCGGAGAGACTTGAGCCACTCTAGGCGGAAACCTGTGAGGGGAAACTCTCTGGTGGTGTGGGTTTTAGTGGCTTTGGGCCGGCGGAGGGCGGTGGAGAAGCTGCTATGGATGATGAGGCGGCCTTTGTGGAGGTCGACATCTTGCCAGGTGAGGGCGATGGCTTCGGAGGGGCGGCAGCCGAAGTGAAATAGGAAGTAAACGTAGTTGTAGTAATGGGAGTGGCGGTATTGCTTGGGGGTGTGCTTGTTGAGGAAGCGATCGCTCTGGATGGCCATAAGGATAGCCTGCTGTTCAGCTTTGGTGAAGGCCTGTTTGGTTTTACCTTGACTACCTTTGGTAGTGCGGATTTCAGTGGTATCGAGGTAGTCGAGGATTGGGGCCAAGTCGGGGATAAGTTGTTGGCGGCGGGCCCATTTAGCCATGGCTTGTAGCTGGGTGAGGGTACGTTTGACGGTTTCGGGGGCATAACCTGCTTGGAAGAGGTGGAGTTTGGCTTGATGGAAATGGTTGATCTTAGCTTTCGCGAGGCGTTTTTGGATGGCGGTGTAGTCGAGGGCGATCGTACTTGCTTCTAGGAAGGGTTGTTTGGCGGCGGTGTATTGGGCCCACAGGTCGGGGACTGAGGGCGGGATAGTGGTGTCGATTTGTTGGGGCCTAGCTAAGTGACGATATTTCTCGCGGTTTTCCCAGTTAAATTGTCCAGTATCGAGGTCAAGCTGGAGTTGACGGAGGATGCGATCGGCTAAAACGCGGTTTTCAGGAGTATCTTGGAGGCCCAGGGGAATGGTGGTACGATTTGGGTTGAGGGTACGGGGGAGGCGGATGCGGAGAGTACCCATGTTGCTGCTGAGGGCGGCTTTTCCTTTGGGTGTGCGCGATCGGGTACGGGATGGTTTGGGCATAGATAACCCCCAGTTAGTGAGCTAATGACCGTAAATCAAATGTAGCTTAACCGGGGAATTTGGGTACAAGTTTGGGTACAAAATTAGTTCGACTGTAAGTAAATAGATTCAGAAAACCTGATTTGACTGAAAATCTGAGAACCTGGGACTTAGGTGGGCACCACCTCACCAGCAACTATCTGCCAGCCCGTATCCCCAAATAACTCCAGTACGCGATCGTGATAACTCCGTAAACTCGCCCGATGCCCCACACTCAGGTAAGTAACCCCCAAATGCTGCAACTGGCGATACAGGTTCTCTTCATTGGTTAAATCCAGCGCGCTAGTCGCCTCATCCAAAATTGCATACCTCGGCTTCTGCAACAACAGCCGAGCAAAAGCTAGCCTCTGCTGCTCACCCAACGACAGCAAATCATCCCAATCTAATTCCATATCCCAACCGCCGACTCGCTCCGGCAAATCAGCTAAATTCACCTGGGCTAGAACCATTTCCAATTGCCGATCGCTCACCTCTAAGCCCCCAGGATACAATAGCTGCTCCCGCAGAGTTCCCAGCAGCATGTAAGGCCGCTGGGGTAAAAACATCATCTCGACCAAGCCCGGCCGCCCCAGCCTACCCGTGCCCGTATTCCACAACCCCGCGATCGCCCGCAACAAAGAACTCTTACCCGTACCACTAGGCCCCACAACCAATAATCCCTGCCCCGGCTCCACCACCAACGAGAGGTCCTGAATCAGTACCTGCTTACCCCCAGGAGTTTGTAAAGTCAGACGATCTAAACTCAAACGATCCTCTTCCACCACATCGATCTTGCGTGTGTTGTCCTGTTGGGTCAGAGAATTTGTCTCCAGGGTATCCGTAAACACCGCCAAACGATTTACCCCCGCACTAAATGCTGTAATCTGTTCAATCTGATTGACAATGATCGATAAGGCTTCCAATATCTGCCGAAACGCAAAACTAGCCTGGGTAATTGCCCCAAAGTCAATCTCCCCCCTAAAAAACATCGGTGCTACTACCACCGTCGGCACAATAATCGTTAAATAACCGTAACCAGTGGTAAAGAAATCCACATTTCGCTGCCAACCAATCAACAAATTAAAGTTGCGAAATACATCCCTAAATCGATTCCTTATCTGTTGAAACTCCTGTTCTTCTCCTCCATAAAAAGCAATTGATTCAGCATTGTCCCGCACATGCACCAACCCATACCGGAAGTTACCCTCGTAGCGTAATTGGTCAAAATTTAACTTAATTAACCTTTTTCCCAGCAATAAGGTTCCTATGGTTCCTAAAATTGAATAGCCAACTAGCACTAGGGTTAAAGGTACTGAGATTGACCACAAGATCCCTGAAAAAGAAATCAAATCAATTGCATTACCAATGATAATCAGTAAAAATGATAAGCTTGTTACCGTAAACGATCGCACATCATCTGCAATCCGCTGGTCTGGATTATCCACTTTATCGTCAGCATTTATTTCGTAGTAAGCCCGATTGCTAAAATACTTCTCTAGAAAATGTCCTGTTAACCACTGCCGCCAATAAATTCCTAATTTGCGATTGACGAATCGGTAAATCACTACAATCGGTGTACCTACCACAAATACCCCCGCATAGATAAATAAATATCGCCAAAATTCCGGCTGATTCTTCGCTACTAGTGCATTCTGGAAAAATCTCCCTACAAAACTAATCGCTACATTTAGCCCACTCACGGATAAAGAAAGTATACCCAGTAAAACTAGTAACACCCAAGCTCCCCGCTTCTCACTCGATTGCCAGTAGAGCTTGGCGATCGCCCAAAACTTCCGCAATAATTGCCAGTCAAATCTGTTCATTTCTGAACCTAGTTCCGTCAATAAATACTTGTTAATTCCACAAAAAAATTTCAGAGGAATATCCTATTCCCCAAATTAGCCCTGGGTCAACTAATTAGATTTCCCAGTCGTCCTTAAACCAAAATATACAGCAATTCCCCCAACTCCTCCCTAAGGTTGATGCCCAAACCTCTGCCCATGGCTACACTAGCCCCAGCCATGCTCAGTACAACCCCACATGACCTACAACCTCCGCATCATCGACATTCCCAGCAGCGAACGCCCCAGGGAAAGACTCCTCAGCCAAGGAGCTAAAAACCTCGCCACCGCAGAACTAATCGCTATTCTCCTGGCCACTGGCTCTGGTAAGCTTTCCGCCCTTGGTTTAGCCCAATACCTCCTCCAACAATTCGGCACCAACCACCGCGAACCCCTCGAGGCCCTCCGCGATGCCCATCCCCAAGAACTTACAGTTATTTCTGGTATTGGCCCCGCTAAGGCTACCACCATCCTCGCAGCCGTTGAACTGGGCAAGCGGGTCTGCCTCACCCGCCCCGGCGATCGCACCATCATCGATAGCCCCGCCATCGCCGCTGCCACCCTCAGTCACGAACTGATGTGGCAATCCCAAGAAAAATTTGCCGTCGTCCTCCTAGATATAAAAAATCGCCTCCTCAACACCAAGGTAGTTACGATCGGCACCGCCACCGAAACCCTCGCCCACCCCAGGGAAATCTTCCGCGAAGCAATCCGCCAAGGAGCAAGCCGCCTAATTGTCGCCCACAACCACCCCAGTGGCAGCCTCGACCCCAGCCCCGAAGACATCAACCTCACAAAACAACTGCTCCTGGCCGCCCAACTTTTAGACCTACCACTCCTCGACCACCTGATCCTCGGCCAGGGCGATCACCGTAGCCTCCGCCAAACAACTAACCTCTGGCAAGATTACCCCCAAGGAGACTAATCTGCTACTTAGCTACGTCCTGCCACACCAACCAGCACATCAGCGCGATCGCCACCACCGCGATCACTAACTCCACAGACATCCCGTCAATCCCTCCAACCCCAAAATCCCCTTTGGCAACATCCCATGCACCCCCTTCTGGGGAGCATTTACCACCTGAGTAATATGAAAATTCACAGCCAAACTACACAACACATAAGCCTCCTCAGCACTAATCCCCACCAGCTTAACAATCAGCTCAATCATATTTTCTAAAGCCATCTCCAACGCCATCTCTAAACTCTCCCCAAAACCCATGGTGATCAAATCCGTCTCCGTCTCCCCAATCGGTTGAGTCAACTGCATCCCCTTGTGCAAAATTAACTGAACTCGCCCATTCATTGAAGTTTCGATCGCCGTCACATCCACCTCCCCGTCCCCCTGGGCCGCATGTCCATCCCCAATCGAAAACAAGGCCCCCCGCACAAAAACCGGTAAAAATACCCGACTCCCCGCCTGCAAATGCCGATTATCAATATTCCCCCCAAAATTCCCCGGCGGCACCGAAGAGCGATCGCCCCCACTAGGCGCTACCCCCAAAATCCCGAAAAATGGCCGCAAGGGAATCCGAACCCCACTCCCCTTAGGAAACTCAGCCCAATTATTTACCAAGTCTAAATCAATAAACCTCAACCTAGGTTCCCCAAACCTAGCCGGTAAAGCTCCCCACCCAGCCCGAATTGCATTAAAACCCACCGCTAATCGCGGCCAAATCGCCTGCAACCGCACCTCCAAAACATCCCCCGGCTCCGCATCCTCCACATAAATCGGCCCCGTCAAAAGATGTGGCCCCACACCCACCCGCCGCTCCTGGCTCAAACCCCGGCAAATCTCCTCAAACTCCGGGGTCAAAAAACCCGACGGAGCCTCCTGATAAATGTAAAATCCTGTATAAGTCTCCACCTCCACCACATCCCCCGATGCCACCACTAACGCTGGCCCAATAGCTGCCGTAAACCCGCCCAAATGCACCGTTTCCAGAGTCGCCTTGAGAATGTGCACCATTTAGAAATAACCGTTCTCCACTAAAAACTCTGAGTTGATCTCGTCCTGCGTCCGGACACAACCAAGCATCTTGGCTACATATTTGCCCAAAATGTCCGTTTCCAGATTTACCCAATGCCCCACCCTTAAGTGAGCTAGATTAGTCTGCCTGTAACTGTGGGGAACAACTACTACCTGAAACCAACTTCCCTTAGGGTCAACCGCTGCGATCGTCAAGCTAATTCCATTCACCGCAATACTACCCTTCTCCGCCAAATAAGGCGCAATCTTATCCCGCCATTGCCCCGTTAAATTTCCCGGAGCTGTAAAATACATCTCCCAAGCATTATTGGCTTTGATTACTTCCTTGAGGCATCCCACCCCATCCACGTGCCCAGTCACAAAATGACCACCTATCTTACTACCCACCCTCAGCGAAGTCTCCAAATTAACCGTCACTATCAATTGCTCCGGATGACCCAGCGTAGTCCGACTCAAGGTCTCAGGAGAAACACTAGCCCAAAATCCCTGGGGAAGAATTTCCTCCACCGTCAAACATACCCCATCCACTGACACACTATCTCCAATCGCCAAACCCTCGGCAACCGGACTGCCCTGCCTGTAGCTCAGGCAACAACGCCCCCCATCAACAACTGCAATTTTGCCGACATCTTGGATTAGTCCAGTAAACATAATTTTTTGTCACACACAACCAAAGTTCCTGAAACTATTGCATACTGGGAGAATACAGACCCTGAATGAGCAGCAACAAAGATTACACATCGCTACCATCATCCATAAGCAGCCCTGCTGCCAATATAATACAGGTTAAACTCAATCAATCCTCCCTAAACGATTTGACTCAAGAGGCAAAATCTGATGATTGAAATGAAAGTCGCTGGCATCGCCCTTGAAGCTGTTACCCGTAGTCCAATTGTCCTCCTCAAAGACTTTGAAGAAAGACGGGCACTTCCCATTTATATCGGCCAAGACCAAGCTAAGGCGATTATCAGCGCCCTAGAGCGGCAAACCCCGCCCCGCCCCCTCACCCATGATTTAATGGTCAACCTCCTCGATGCCTGTGACATTACCCTAGAGCGGGTGATTATTCATTCTTTGCAAAATGATACATTCTATGCAATTCTCTGCCTCCGCCAAGGGGAAACTAAACGTGAAATTGATGCCCGTCCCAGCGACGCGATCGCTATGGCCGTCAGAACTGGCTGCTCCATTTGGGTCATGGAAGAAGTAATTGCCGATGCCTCGATCCCTGTCGATCGCAACGCCGATGAAGAAGAACGCCAAGCCTTCAAGGAATTTGTCGCCAACGTACGCCCCGAAGATTTTATTCAACACGGCCGGTTCGCCACCGGCGAAGGCTAACAGCAACTGTTGACTTTTGACTTTAGATGTCATGCAAGGTAGGAATACCCTTGCCTACAGTAGGATTATTTAGTCTCCTTGCACCCAGTACTCACAAATACCCGCTAACCAGTCTTGGCCTTGAGAAAACCTCGCCAGACTCCCTTCAACCCGGCACCTCCACCTTGAATCGAAAATAAATTACCAACTCAGCCATGAAAAAACCCTACTCATTACTGTCCAGCCTACCCGGACTATTCTTTTGGCTGTGGAACCTTTCCTTTGGTGCGGTTACTTACCTGGGTATTGCTCCTTTAATTGCAGTTCCCCTCGTAGAGGCTACTTTCCAAGGCCTAATCCCCTGGGATTTTAGCCTTACTCTCCTGTTTTTAATCCTGGTGCCAGCCGGCTGTAGCTTTATTGCCCTCCAGAGGTGCCGTCACCGTCCCCAAGCCTTCCTACAGCTTTTTTACGGAGTAGAGGCTCCTTTGTTTCTACTGTTAATGCTGCGTCTGTTTTTCATGCGCCAGTTGACTACCGCTAGCCAGCAGATTATCTGGAGCTTTCTGGTGTGTATTGCTGCCTTTGGCTTTTACATGTTTTTTGGTTTGATCGACCGCGACTTATCCCTCGGCAAACTAACTATCCCCCGTCGTTACTTGGCTCTTCTCCAGTTGGGTGCCCACAGCATCATGGGGCTGCTGGGGTTATATTGTGCTGCGGTCATGCTCTTCTATGCTATTCCCCTATCTTGGCTTCTGATTGTTGAATTTTTCCGCTTCCAGTGGTTGTCGGATCTTTGGTTTATCCTTAGCCGTGACTTCATTGCCGCCATCTGGTGGGTACCAATTTTCCTCTGCTTAGTTTTTTTCTCGGCTACCCTGTTCGTGGTCATGCCCTCTGTACTTGGTTTCCTGTATATCCAGTCTGGCCTAGAGGGGTGGCAGAGTTTTGCCCGCCGCTACCGCCCCCAAACCGCTAAATGGGGCACGATTGCAACCCTCGGTTTTTGGTTAACTCTTTTTGCCCTCAATCAGTGGCAACCCCACCACCAAGCCTTTGCTCTCCTTAATCAACCCGTAGCCCAAGAAAGCGATCGCCAAACTCTCTTGGCTAAATCTGAACAAATTCGGCGTGGTCTGCTCCACAGCTACCTCTCTCCCTACCTTTACCTCAGCACTACCCAAGATAATAATCACATTGCTCTCCTCTACAAAAATATCTTTGGACTACCAGCATCCTTAGGCCGATCTCTTCAAAACTCCTATAATCTCCTCCTCTCTCCCTTCCTTTACCAAGGCAGCTATGCTGATGTCCAAGAATCTGAAAAACTCTACGGCAGTTTCTTTGACACTTCCATCCAAAAAGCTGAGGCTCCCACCATCAGCGAATCTGTTCGTACTACTTGGAACCGTGATGAAGCTAAAGCCGGACTCCTCAATATCAACCAACGTAAAGTTCTGCTGCGCCGCCAGACCATCAATATCACTGAACACGGTGATTGGGCTGATGTGGAAATCTATGAAATGTACGAGAATCAAACCCCCGATTTGCAAGAGGTCTTTTATTCTTTTTCTTTGCCTGAAAGCGCTGTAATTACTGGCCTGTGGCTCGGTGATACAGACGATCGCACCAAGCGCCATTCCTTCCAAGTCTCCCCCAGGGGAGCAGCCCAAGAAGTCTACAATGAGCAGGTTCGAGAACGGATTGATCCCGCTCTCCTGGAACAAATCGGTACCAGACAATACCGCCTCCGGGCCTTCCCAATTCCGGCCCAGATACTCCGTACAGGTTCTGATGCCCCCACTCACATGCACCTGTGGCTGACCTACAAGGTTATGCAACAACCCCAAGGCTGGGCCATGCCTGATCTTGGTGAAAAACGTAATATCTTTTGGGACCGGCGCACCGATCGCCAAATTAATGGACAAACCTCCAAACCAAGCGATCGCTGGCTACCCCCCCACATCCCCGCCCAATCCCCCTTTGCCCCCAAATCCCACGCGGCTACCTTTGTCTCTGGTCAAACCATCGCCGCCCAACCCATAGCTGAACAAAGTTACATCCTGCCCCAGCAAAAACGCTTTGCTATCCTCGTTGACACTTCCCGGAGTATGCCCCGCCCAGAACTAACCAAGGCCTGGCAATGGCTCAAAACTACGATCGCTCCCCAAAACGAACTCCACATCTACCTGAGCGCCGCCCAAGGTATTGAACCCCGCCGCCTCGCCGATATCCAACAATTTGATCCCAATAAAATTGTTTTTTACGGATCCCTCCAATTCATCGACATCCTCCAACAATTCAAACAACTCCAAGGCGACACCCTCTACGATGCGATCGTCCTCCTCACCGATGACGGCAGCTACGACCTAGCTACCAATATTCCTAAAGAACTCCAACCCACTTTTACCATATCTCCCCTAGCCGCCCCCATCTGGCTCGTCCACCTCGACGGTACTCCCTCCGGCTATGACGATGCCACCCTCAAGCTCATTCAAGACAGCCAAGGAGGCATAGCCACAGATCCGGCCAGCCTTATGTACCGCCTTGCCACCACTGCCAAGCTCGGCCCCAACACCATCAGCCTCACCGATGGCTACGCCTGGCAGTTCGCCTCTAACCCCAACATCAACCCAGAAGCTGGATTTGCCCCCCTAGCTGCCCGCCAGCTAGCTCTGTCTCTCAGCCGTCAAGCCCAAGACCTCCCTAGCCTAGACCGACTCCATCAACTCGCCAAAGACCAGCAGATTGTCACTCCCTATTCCTCCATGATCGTTCTAGTCAATGACCAGCAACGTCGTGCCCTCAAAGAAGCAGAATTCCGGAGCGATCGCTTCGATCGCGAAGTCGAAACCGGTAAAGAGCAACTCTCCCAACCCAACAACCCCTTCAGCATCCCTACTCCTTCCCCCACTCCTTTGGCTATTGTCCTCGCCCTCTTCCCCCTCAGCTGGCTGCTCCGCCGCCGAAATGATATTCTTTAACCATCTTTCCACTACTCCAGCTCCCATGCTTCAAAAAATAGCGATCGCTACCCTTCCCCTCCTCCTATTCGTACCCCCCGCCCTGGCCACCCCCGACCCAGAAATAATTAAAAAATTACTTGAAACAAAAGAATGCGTCGCCTGTGACCTCCGGGGAGCCGACCTCAGGGCTACCAATCTCCGCAATGCCAACTTATTGCGGGCCAACCTCCGGGGAGCCACCCTTGCCCAAGCCGACCTCAGCAACGCCAACCTCTACCTAGCCAACCTTACCGATGTCAACCTCGCCGAAGCCAACTTGACCAGAGCCAACCTCCGATTTAGCAATCTCCGCGCTGCTCAAATGACCAGAGCCAACCTCCAAGAGGCTGACCTGACCTTCGCCAACCTAAGTGATGCAAACCTCCGTAACACAAACCTCACTACCGCTAATTTACTTAACGCCCGCTTCCTCAATACCGATCTCAGCGGTGCCAACTTAACCGCAGTCAGAGGCCTAAACAATGTTCAAATCCAAAGCTCTCCCATTTTTCAAATTCCTGAGCCTACTAATCCTAACTAGCATGATATTCCTGGCCCTAGCCAAAACATCCAATGCCCAAATTAACCGCGTCAATTGTACCCTACAGGACAAAAAGCTGTATGGTAAAGTTCAGGTTGTTGAAAGTTTTCCTGACTTTAAGGTCAAGCCAGTAAACTCATTTCCTGATCTAAATGTCCAAATTGTTGATTCCTTCCCCGATAGCTGTGGAAAATGGAAAATAGTCGAGAGCTTTCCTGACTTAAAGATTAAATTTGTCTCCAGCTTCCCCGACTTGACTATCAAATTCGTTGAATCTTTCCCCGGACTCCGCTAGCTATTCATTACGTAATCGTCTAGCCTCACTACTGTTATAAATATCATAAAGAATCCGCTCCATAGTCCAGCCATCATTATAAAAACGCCCCAAATAGTAATTCATGCCAAAATCATCTGGCTCTCTCCTCAATATCTGCCTATACATTTGAGTAATCCGAAAGCGTGGATTCTGTCGTCCTGAATTAGCATCATTTACTATCCTTTCTCGGATACTACGAGCTTCACTACTGTTGGCTATATCCTGGCGAATCTGTTCCAACGTCCAGCGATCGTTATAAAAACGGCCCAAATAGTAATTCATTCCAAAACTATCAGGCTCCCGATTCAAAATCAGCCGATAAAACTGCGTAATCTGTGCCCTCACCTGAGCATCCCCAGGTGGCACCACTATTCCTCCACCAAGTGGCACCCTCGGCCCACCACCACCCTGAGCCAAAAGATAAGCATCAGCTCTACCAGCCATACCAACCAAAAATAGACTAATCAATACGGAAAAATACTTATTTCTCATAGCTCAAACTCCAACTTCAAAAAACCCGTTAAGCCAAGCTATCAGGCAAGCTACTCCTCAAGCTACAGCTCCTTATCCCTAGGATGTTCCTCCCCCTGAGCTTGTTCCAGCTTCATCTGCCATTCCCTATCTAATTTCTCTCGATCACTAATTTCTTGATCCAGTAAATCAGTTTCAGTAGTGTAAGCCAAATTCTCCTCAGTAATAACCGTCTGAAACGCAAACTGGCCAGCAAACCTCAATTTTCTCTCCAGATCAAGCCCGCCCTCATTTAACCGAACCGCTGCATCCTGCCGTCTCCAGTTACGGTTGGCGATTTTGTCATTGCGCCACCGCAACCAAAAATACCTCACCGCTGGAATAACTAAAAAACCCAATCCATAAGCTAACAGCAACCAATAAATAGAACCCACAAAACCTATAAATCCCCCCGCTGCTAACCCTCCCCTTAGCAATACTCCCAGCACCAAAGCCGCAGAAAGATTGAATACTCCCAAACCTCCAGCCCATAACAGCTGACTGGTACTTGCTTCGCTAAACTTCCAAGGATTTTCCCGTAAATATGCAGGCACCGAAACATCCTGTACCTGCCTTGCAGTTGCCTGCAGATCTGGAAACTGATAGACAATTTCACCATCAGGACTTACGTGAGGAAATCCATTAAACTTCACTAACACAGGCAGCATGTAGTCTTCGTCTTCATCAACTTCATCCACGTAAGGTGCAATCTGCTCCGCGATCACCACCCCATGATGACTGGCAATAACTTGACCAATCATTTGCCAGCGTCTTTCTTCCAAACCACGATTAGGATTACCATCCCCAAAAATGAAAGAAAAAACAGCTATCAGGAAGTTCATTTCAGATTCTTGAACCTCACCAGTCCTTTCACTACCCGAAAAATTATCTCCGTAATACGTGTAGCCTGGATCAAATAGCCAGAAAATATCAAACGGATTAAACCAAATACTTGGCATAGAAAATTCACCAGAATCACTAGAGTCGCTATCTCTACTGTTAGAAGCAGCAAATATAATCACAACAATTGCAGCTATAACTAATAAAATAGAAACCATCAACATGATTCCAAAAGACATGCGAATCAGATAAAAAATCACCCGCCATATCCTGTCAGCAAACTCCTTAAGCCTTATCCAAATGTACTTGTTGCGCAGCAGATCACGTAAATTTCTGGGAAAAACATATACAATCTCTCCAGAATCAGCAACTTGAATATGTCCATCAGCACTGGCAGCTAGCGCTAAAAGACTAGATTGTACAAAATTAATTTCCAGTCCAGCTCGGCTAGCGACATCGCCAGCAGTTACACGATAATCTAAAGCCTCAACAGCCTGCAAAATTGCTGAAGGAAAATCCATACAATGCCTACACCAGTAGTGATTAAATGCTTAATTCTATATTTTACTCTACCGATCAAATGAGGGTAGCTAAATAGTTAGCCTCCCTTCGATTTCTCAAAGGGAGGCTAAACAAAAAATATAAGAAATCAGATAATCATAATGTATGAGATATATCAAGTAGAGGAAGCCTGGCATCGAACTATTGTCCCAGGGAGCAACCCCCCAAGTATCTTCGCCGCAGCAACGTTTCACAACCGAGTGCGAGATGGAATCGGAGTGGTGCCATTGCGCTAACAACA
>Ga0272446_1000602_pt1 | contig 55359 bp, 42 predicted proteins | sample YNPCB0061_FD_194587 | JGI IMG/M metagenome (GOLD analysis project Ga0272446, IMG submission 194587) | Hot spring microbial mat communities from Yellowstone National Park, WY, United States - YNP-CB-006-1 | ecosystem: Environmental > Aquatic > Thermal springs > Hot (42-90C) > Sediment | place... | reverse complement strand
ACGGAAGCCCGGGAAAAGGGCCTCGGGCCGCTGGCCGAAGCCATCTGGAATCGCGATCCGGCGGTGGCCAATCTCGAGGAGGTGTTGCCCGGGTTGGTGGATCCCGACAAGTGGTTGCTCAACACCGACGATGTGCTAACCGGCGTCAAGCACATTCTGGCCGATCTGGTGGCGGATTCCGCGGATGTCCGCGGGCCGCTTCGAGCGTTCACCTGGGATACCGGCCTCATCATTGCCAACCGGATTGAAACGCTTCCGGAGGGCAAGGGGAAAGAGTACGAGCCGTATTTCCAATTCAAGGAATTGGTCAAGGAAATTCCGCCGCATCGTGTCTTGGCCATTAATCGGGGTGAAAAAGCGAACGTCTTGCGTGTGCGAATCGAAACCGACGTTCGCCTGGCTAATGAAATCGCTCAGTATCACCTGAACATGAGCGACCACCCCCACCGGGAGCTACTCGTGGGCGTGATTGCCGATGCGCTGGATCGGCTGGTCCTCCCGAGTCTGGAACGGGAGGTTCGCCGCGAACTCACGGAACGGGCCCAAGATCACGCCATCCAGGTCTTCGCTCGCAACCTTCGCAGCTTGCTTCTGCAGCCGCCACTACGCGGCAAGAAGGTGCTGGCCGTGGACCCGGGGATTCGCACCGGTTGCAAACTGGCAGCACTGGATGAAACCGGCAAGCTGCTCGAAGATGGGGTCATTTATTTGCATAGCCAGAAAAAGAACCTGGTGGAGGCCAAGAAAAAACTCGAGCAACTGGTGCGGAAGTATCAGATCTCCGTAATTGCGATCGGCAACGGCACGGGGTGCCGGGATGCGGAGCAACTGGTGTCGGACCTCATTACCGATCTGGAGCAGCGCCGCCTCAATCCCACGCCGGTAGTGGCACCGGTTGCGCCGGTGACAGCCGAAGCGGCAAGCGCCCCGGTATCGCCCACTCCCGTGTCGCCCCCCGCGGAAGCCGCCGCCCCCGTGATCCCCGAGGTGTTGCCGCCCAGCGAAAGTATCGTTTCCGGACCGACCGTACCCCCGACCGAAGTGAACAGCATCACGGATGTCGTCACCATTGCCACCAACCCCGTCGCCGTTGAGTCCACGGGTGTGGTTGTGACACCCGGGGTCGATACCCCAAGCGAGCCGGTCATTGCGACAACACAATCCGCACCGGTTTCACCGCCGACCGAGCCGCCTGCCCCGGTTTCGCCGCCGATCAGCCTGGAAGGGTTGCCGGACGCCCCCCGCGATCTGGCGTATGTTGTGGTCATCGAGGCCGGTGCCAGCGATTACTCTGCCAGCCCGATCGCCCGCGAGGAATTCCCGGAACTCGATGCCACCACCCGGGGCACGATCAGCATCGGCCGCCGCCTTCAGGACCCCCTGGCCGAGTTGGTGAAGATTGATCCTCAGCACATCGGGGTGGGGCTGTATCAGCACGATGTTAAGCAGAAGCACCTGAAGGAGTCCCTGGAACGGGTCATCGAATCGTGTGTGAACACCGTGGGTGTGGATCTCAATACCGCCAGTGTTCCCTTGTTGCGACATGTGTCCGGGTTGAATCAACTGGTAGCCCGCGAACTGGTCAACTATCGGGATCGTCAGGGCAAGTTCACGAGCCGAGCCGAGCTGTTGAACGTCCCTGGCCTGGGTGAGAAACGGTATATCCAAGCGGCCGGTTTCTTGAAAATCCCCGATGGGCCGGATCCGCTGGATGGCACCTGGATCCATCCGGAAAGCTACGAACTGACTCGCCAACTGCTCGCCGAGTTGGGCTTTACTCCCAACGATCTCCGGGATAAGGACCGCCACGCCGAAATGCGGGCCAAATTCCCCACGGTCAATTTGACGGATCTCGGCGCGAAACTCGGCGTCCCGGAAACCACCATTCAGGACGTGTTTGAAGCGCTCGCCCGACCGGGCCGAGATCCCCGTGAAGACTTGCCGCCGCCGATCTTCAAGACCGGCGTGCTCAAGCTCGAAGACATCCATCCCGGGATGGAGCTGAAAGGGACTGTGCTCAATGTGGTGCCATTTGGAGCCTTTGTGGACATCGGCCTGAAGGAAAGCGGGTTGGTCCACATTAGCCAGATGGCCAACCGCTACATCAGGAGCCCGTATGATGTGGTTTCGGTCGGTGATGTAGTGACCGTGTGGGTGATGGATGTCAAAGCCGGTGAGAAGAAAATCTCGTTGTCCATGATTCCGCCGGGTCAGGAGCGTCGGCCGGTTGGTCGACCACCGTTGGAGCGTCCCCAGCGCGGCCCAGCCGCCCCGGTGGGCGATCGCTTGCCGCCACAACCTCGACCGGAACGTCCGCCTGTTCAACCTCGACCAGGTCCGCGCCCCCCGAGTCGATTCGCGGACCGAGGTGGGCCGGGTGGTCGCGGTCCTACCGCACCCCCGCGCTCCGCGCCAACCTCGGCGCCGCCAACCGGAACGGAAAGCAAGCCGCCCACGGCACCTGCGCCCCCTCCGCCGCCCCCCCGCCGGGTGCCTCCCAAACCCAAACCGCTTCCCAACCTCACGGCTGAGAAAAAATCCGGGAAAGCCGCGCTCAACACGTTTGCGGAGTTGGCGGCGTTCTTCAAGGCTGAGGAGCCAAAGCAGCCGGAACAGGCGGTTGAGGAAACCAAAGCCCAAGCCCCAAGCGGACCGGAGGCATCAACAGAACTTGGCCCCATCCCAGCGAAACCGGCTAGCCCGACACCGTCCGCCGACGAGGTGAAACCTGCCAATGAGACTCCGCCGGCTTGATTCGCCTGGACACGCCGGAGTCTAGAATAGAAGTGTGCCCCCGCTGTGCGACTGACGAACGGGAGTTCGAGTCGGTCTTAATACGACGGGGAAGAAGTGTTTACCCGAGGATTCGGCATGTCCAACGGCAACTCCCCGCCGCCACCCTCCAACTTGCCGCCCCCTTCGCGGAGGGCCAGCCCGTGGTTGCCGGGCGGGTGGATTTTGCTCGTTGTGTTAGTAGTCCTGGGTGTCATGTATTTACTGCATGACACCACAAGGGACATTGACTACTCGCAATTCATCGATCTAATTGACGCAGGTCAGGTCAAGCGAATCGTCTTCATCGGCACCGACCGAGTGGAAGGTGAGGTGCGGGATGCCAATGCCGAGATTGTTAAAGCACTAAAATTGACTGGCGGTAAGTTTGCTGTGAACCTGCCCCAAACGCAGGATCAGACGGCGCTCATTCGCGAGTGGGAAGCCAAGGATCAGCGTTATCGCGATGAGCTCAAAAAACAAAATCCCAATGACTCCACAGAAAAGCTGAGTGTCCGGAAGCGTGAAGACCCATCCTGGTTGGGCCCGTTCATTCTCAACCTGTTGCTCATTGGGCTCGTGATTGGCTTAATCGTCTTTTTCTTCTTACCGCGCATGCGGGATCCCATGGGTGGTGGCTTCCTGAGTAGCTACACCCGCAGTCCGGCCAAACGCTACGAGAAAGGCAAAGGCCGGGTCACCTTCGACGATGTCGCCGGCATGGAGAATGCCAAACGGGAATTGGCGGAAATCGTCGATTATCTGAAAGAGCCCTCTAAGTTCACCCGGCTGGGAGCTCGGGTTCCCAAGGGTGTGCTGTTATTTGGGCCGCCGGGAACCGGGAAAACGCTTCTGGCCCGAGCGGTTGCGGGTGAGGCCAACGTTCCCTTCTATGCCATTAGTGGCAGCGAATTTATTCAGATGTTTGTTGGCGTCGGAGCCAGCCGCGTTCGCGACATGTTCCGAACCGCCAAGGAAAACGCACCATGTGTGGTGTTCATCGATGAGATTGATGCAGTCGGGCGCATGCGGGGAGCCGGGTATGGCGGCGGGTCCGACGAACGCGAACAGACCCTGAATCAAATTCTCTCGGAGATGGACGGGTTCCAACCCAGCGAAACCGTAATTGTCATTGCTGCGACGAATCGCCCCGATGTCCTCGACTCCGCCTTGCTACGCCCCGGGCGATTCGATCGCCATATCACGGTGGACCGCCCGACATGGAAAGGCCGGCTTGAAATCCTGAAGGTTCACACCCGAAATAAACCACTGGCCGATAATGTGGACCTGGAGCGCATTGCCCGCAACATGACCGGCATGAGTGGTGCGGAGTTGCAAAATCTCTGCAACGAGGCCGCTCTCCACGCCACACGGGCGGGTCGAAACAAGATTGAACAAATCGACTTCGATCGGGCAGCTGACCGAGTCCGATTAGGGGCCATGCGTGAAGAAGCCTTTAGTGAGACCGAAAAACGTCGAACGGCTTATCACGAAGCCGGCCATGCTTTGTGTGCGATACTCGAACCCAAAGCCGACAAAATCGACCGTGTTTCGATTATTCCTCGGGGGCAGGCGGGTGGCGTCACGATGTTCCAGCGTGACGAGGACAAGGTTGATCGCTCCCTGAGCGAATTGTCCGCCCAACTGGTGATGGCCATGGGGGGCCGGGCAGCGGATAAAGTGGTGCTCGGTGAGCCTCTCTCAGGCGCAATCATGGACCTGAAACACGCCACCCGTATTGCCCGCATCATGGTCACGCAATTGGGCATGAGTGATCGCCTGGGGCCGGTGTATTACCAACAGGGCGAGGATCACGTTTTCCTGGGTAAAGAGATCATCGAACAGCGCACGTTTAGCGAAGGGACCGCTCGACTGATTGACGAGGAGATCCAACGAATTCTTAGCGAAGCAGAAACTCGTGCGATTGAACTGGTCAAGACGCACCGTGAGCAATTAGACCGCCTGGCTGAGGCGTTACTTGTTCATGAAGAACTCGACCGTGATGATGTTGAGAAGATCATGGCAGGAGTACCCATTCGGGATTTACGAAAGGAAACGCCGAAGCCTCAGGTTGTTCCGGAGCCGCCGGCCGTCGTGGTCAGCCCTCCAAGTACGGACCCGCCGCCCAAGCCTGGACTCGCGTTTGGAGGCGCTTGACGTGATGGATCTGTCCCCACCCGCCCCACAACCTTCACGCGAAATGCTCGTAGTCAAGGGTTTAAATGCAGGAACGTTTTACGCAGTTATTGTGAGCGGCGTAATCATGGGAGCGCTACTCTGTGCAATAGCCGGGTGGTACTATCTCCAATTTGGTGACCAGCGTCCAAACGGCCGACGGATATGGGACACTGACGCCACGAGCTTTATCATTCCCATCAGCGTGATGATCGGTGCGACTTTTGGTGGGTTGCTGGGAGTCGGCTTGGCTATAGCCTGGGATTGGCGAACTCAAACTCGAGATCGCAAAACTGCCGGTTATTCGGATAAAGGCAACCATTCCGTAACGTCGAAACGGGAGTGAGGCGAGGTCTGTGGGCTGGCCAAGGAAGTGTAGTAGGGTATCTGGCAATTGGAGAGCAAGGTAACCAATTCGTCGGGGCGCAGGCAGGCCCGTTCACGACAAAACATCAGGTCCGTTGCTGAGCTTTGCACGTGGACCGTTCGCGCATGGGGCACAGCCCGTTTGACCAGCACGGAATAACTCTGACCTTGGTCGGTACCCGGGACCAGAACAAACGCATGCTCATCCGCTTCGTCGGCACCCACAGCGGGCGACGCACGGCGGTGGTACTCTTGGATTCTGCCGACCAAATCGGTTTTCTTGACTTTGGCAGTTGATACCTCGACTTCGGTGACATCCGTGATCGGCAGCAAATCACCTAAAAACGCGGTGGTCTGCTCGACCATGGGCGTAATCAGTGTCCGCATGATGTCGGCATTCATCTGACAAAGGATCACTAATCCCCCACGGGGTTCCAGGACTAGCTTTTGCAGTGCGATTTCCAAACGAAGCAAATCGTCAGGCTTGACTGATTGAACAATTCGTTTAGCTGAGCGATCCAGGTGAGTTTCCCCGGCGGGCAAAACCACTTGCAACGTGTTGGTCGGATGAATGGTCTGCTGCAAGGCTTCTTCCGAGATCGAGACCGGTGTATCGGAGGATGCGGGTAAGTTCCGCAGTGGGGATTCGAGGCTATGGATGACCTGATCCAACCGAAGACGGCAATACGAGAGTTCGCGGAGCCGATCCTCCACTCGAACCCGCAGTGTGCGGTAAAATCGCACTGTGGCATCGGCAAGGTCTTCTTGTAACCGGAGTCGGGCAAAGGCTCGAAGTTGATCCAGAAAGTGGCGCATGCTTCGCCCTGAGCGGCCACCGAAAAAGTTGAACGTACCACTACCAACCTGGCACGCATCAAGCGCCGACTGGACGTCGGTTCGTGCCTGCCCGGTTTTGACAGCGAGTTGCTCGAGCTTTTTTGCTGCTGATGCTCCCGCCTCGGTACACCATTCGGCAATCTTTCGCAAAGCTGTTTCTATGGCCCCGATTCGATGTCCCGGGTGTTCGTCCAAATGGCGAGTGGAGGAGACAAGCTCGTTGGCCCAAGCCTCGGCCGCACGGCGGATCGCTTCATCCAGTTGCTTGCTCAAGCGGCTACGGCGAACCGAACTCTCTTGCTCACCACTCGGTCGGGTTCCAATCAGATCGCGTGCTTGTTCCCAGACGGCACGGGACCATGGACCGGCTTCAGGGCGTCGTCCGGTGCCAGTGGTTTGTCCTTCGAGCCCCGTCAACCACCGTTCGATTTGGTCTGCAGGTCCGCCCTCGGGTCCACGGATCGCTTCACGTTCAATCAGCTGTTGCACAGCCTCCGGTCGCAAGCGTGAATCTGCAGTGACCTTTGCAACTTGCTCGTTAACACATGTTGGATCGCTCGGGGGAGCATCGTTTCTCCAGGTCTTGAGTAAATGAAGACAGATTTGTTGCGCAGCGGCACGAAGGAGAAGCCCCCGTGGATACCAGACTCCATATGTCCCAAAAGTCCGGAAGGGAGTTCGACCATAACCTGGTGGAGAATTGCGGATCTGTTCCAAAGTAATTCCTAAGGGTGTCGTGAGATCATGGGCGACATACCCGGCCAGGTGTGAAATACAGTCCCGAAAAGCCGAACTGGAACGTTCGGGCATGGGCAGGAGATAGGTAGAAGTAAATGGTAATCCATGTCCTTCCACCCTCGGACCTTCCGGACCACCGTAATGTGCAGTAAAGCTCACATCGGGATCGGCGTAGTGATTCAATTCGGTTAGACCAGCATACAGATTCGCCATTTCACGGTCGGAGGTATTTGGATCGGTGGGAGACGAAGCATAGACAAAAGCATGAATCGGTGCGTGACCTGGTGTCATGCGAGCCAGTACCCGCCGGACAGCATATCCAAGGTCGAGTAGCATTCCCCCTGAACCGCCGGATGCACTGGCAAAGATGTAGACTTGCGGTGTGTGATCACGTGGGGGTAACCCGGTTTGATCGCAAGATTGGGCCATCGACTCGGGATGAGTGGCGATCTGGAGTTCGCGTCGAAGCCGAGTCACGAATCGCAAGTAGTTGTCACAAAACGCAAGGCGACCCAAAGCTCGTGAGCCACCGGCATGCAAATTCCGTGGAATGGAATAGAGCTTCTCACGCGGCAGCCAATCGAGAATCTGGTCCAGTTGTCGACGACGGTACTGCGTCACAGGTTGCAAGGGCACATGAAATACTTCATCCGAGGTAAGAGCCACATCCGGCGGTGCCGAGATTGCCTTTGACATCGCCTCGGGGTCGCAATCGATGTACAGAAAACGGAACGCAGGAACCTGAGTGACATCTCCCAGTCGATCTGTGAGCCGACAGCGAATTTCTTGCAACGCACGTCGACCAAAACTGCCAATGCCAATCAGGATCGTTGAGCGGAGGATTCCCGGCTCGTGATGGGGCGCGGTTGCGGAAAGTAGGTGATCCTCATCTACCTCTGTTGCTGCTACGACGCTTTCCGTGGTCTTATTGGGAGTCAAGACCGCGGACCCGCCGCGATTGCCAAATGCAGGGCTGGAGATGCCAAGTTCATGAGTTGTACGACTTGCCTTAGCTTTGGTCGTAGGCTTACCAATTAATATCGGGCCGTCGTTGCTTCCATTTGTATCCGTCTTGCGTTCTAAGGACCGAATAAAGGCTGAACAACTGGGGAAACGTTCATCAGGGTTCTTTGCCAATGCTCGGGCAACAACTGGCCGATCAATTTCCGGCAACATGGACAGGTCCGGTGGCTCGGTCATATGTTGCAGAGCTAATTGGCGGATATTTTTCCCAGCAAACGGTCGCCGTCCGGTTAATAGCTCCACATAGACAACAGCAAGGCTGTACTGGTCGGAGTGCTTGCTAATTTTATTTGAGAAGGTTTCGGGAGCGGCATAGATCGGGGTGACCCCACCCATCAAACCGGATGAACTGGACCGCTCCAATGTTTTCACCAAGCCAAAATCTGCCACCTTCACCCGATCCGCAACCATGAAGAGGTTGCGGGGCTTTACGTCGAGGTGCTGAAGATTGTGTTTCTCAATAAGGTGATCCAGCCCAACGGCCGCATCGTCCAAAAAGCCTAACAATAAATCCCGTGGAATCCCGGGGCGGCCGGCTTGCTGATATTCCAAAAGACATTCGTGGAGGTTCTTATCGGCAAGTTCCATAACGATCAGCAATTCGCCGCCCACATTCTGGATTTGCTCGATCGACAGAACAAATGGGTGACGAACCTGCTTGACTCGCTCGAGTGCTTTCATTTCTTGTAATGCACGGGCGTCGTCGCCATCAAGCGCATTGAGGTTCCCATAAACGAACTTGATCGCCTTATGTATTCCTCCCGGAGCGATGCATTTCCAAACTTCTCCGAAGCCACCAGTACCAATAGGTTCCAGCAAACGGTAGCCCGGCAGCGGTTCTGTGTTCGGTTCACGCAGCCAATTCATGGACGGCAACCTTGCCCCGGGCCACTGGACGGAGCGCCCGAGAGAGTAAGTTCCAAGAAAATGCCACTTAACCGTAAGTCACGGAGTGCGAGATGTCCAATCCCGGTTAATGAATAAGGCTTGAACGGAATCTTGTGATTTGGCTTAACCTCAATTGAGTGGAATGGTCTTAATCTCTTGCGATACTATGGCATTGTTGTGCCGGACATCGACCGCCAATTTGAACAGATCCGCCCTGATTTGGTCGGTGGTCAGGGGTTTAAGTTAAGAAGTGTTTCGAGGTGGACATACTCACGATGTTGATTACGCTACCGATGCTCTTTCCATCGCTTTAATCAACTGTTTTTCACTGCTGGGGCTCACCCAACACCAATCACTCAGATTCGAATCCAAAGGCTTTCAAGCCAATGGGCGGAGGTTTGTGGACCAGGCGACAACAGTGGATAGAACATCACGGCGGGTCGGGTGCATGAGTTGCTCCTTATCAAGAGCCTCTCTCAGCTTGTCTTCGTTGCAACTGATGAAGCGACCGGCTTGATTTCCTCACTTGTTCGAGTCGCAGCCCGGAAAAGCCAGTAAAGTATCGTTTTAATCTCGAAAGGCTTGAGATCAGGCTTAAGCGATAAGATCCGTGCCGCGATGCCGGCGAGGTGCGGTGTTGCCCAACTCGTGGCCGGTTCCCGTGCAAATGGTCCCAGATAACCCCGGCCATGGGCCTGGAATTCGACCTGTTCCCGCAATTTGTAGGCAAATCGCAGAGGATCATCGAATAGGCCCTTATCCACCGATATCAAGGGTGGAGCAAACGCGGCCGGGTAGCTGCGGGTGATGGGGTGCTCATTATGCGCAGCGGCAAACACCAAGACGTCCCGGAAATAAGCTTCCTCGATCGCACGTTGAAGTTGCTGTCGGCGTGGCAATTGTTGCAATTTGTGTTCGGGCACCCCCAAGGATAAATTCACGACCTTGACCTTCCAAACGTCGATGGAATGGTGTAACGCCGCAATGACGGTTTCAACTTCGCAGGATCCAGTTGGCCCAAACACATCAGCGGAGTACAGGGTCACCCGAGGAGCCAATGTCAGAATAATGTGGGCCACCGTGGTCCCATGAGGGCTGGATTGATGTCCAGTGTAAGGTAGTGGTGGACCATTCGGACGGAACACGGCTCCTTCAATCGGATGGATTGTCGGGTTAGAATACCGAAACTTATCTTCCAAAACGGACCGTTCTACGCCTGAGTCAATAACTGCCACGGCAACGCCTTCTCCCGTTGCCCGTGGATCGCGAAGTATGCGCTCCGGAGTGAGCAGGGCAAAAACTTCATCAAATACCGTCGACTCATTCATTGAAAAACCTGATGTACGCAGGACCTCTTGGCATTTCTATTTGAAGCAAAAAACAAACCGGGATGCAAATTGGCGAATCTGATCCTCGAGTTGATTACTAGGGAATCTCATCAATAGGAAATCGGCACGGTGGTAGGTTTAGACCCCGGTGCCAGTAATTGAATCCAGTAATTTGTGGAGATCACTCACGACATGAACACAGTGTTCCACCGCGATGGGGCCGTGACGAATCGCTAGCCCTCGCACAGCCTCGACGAGCCGAAGGGTGATCTCAGGATTGGCTATGGCGTTCGAATCAAGTGCGAGTCCCTCCTTCAATCGTTCTATGACTGCTTGTGGGGGTGTTTCCGCTGGCGTGGTTAGAACCTCCGTTACTCCCGCTGTAGCCTCCAGTGCTGCTTCGATTGCATCAAATAAGAGTTTGTGTGATTGACGTTCGGCTAGAGCTTGGCGAAGGAGGCTCGCACCAATTTCAGCAACGGCTGAAACGAGGTGTCGATCAGCTGAAGTAAAGCCCGGAGCGGGCTTATCAAATAACTCCAACACTATGGCTGTACCACCCCCAACGGGTATGGGAACCGCAAGAATGCCCGCTCGGTTCGTTTCAAATGGCAACAGCTCAACCGTGTCGTCCAGTGTTTTCAAGTCATTGAGTATCATCGCTTCTTGATGGCTGATTACACTAGCTGCGAGAGTACGTGCAAAGGGAACCGATCGGATCACCAGTGGTTCCCCTGTAAGCCCCCGTGCAGCTGTCCATTGCTCTCCATCTTGTTGGTCAACATGATGAAGCACGATGACGCCGTCAGCAGCACGGGTAACTTGGATTAGCAAACCTAATAATGATTTCACTGCTTCAGGAAGTGGTACAGGATCGTTTAGTGCCGCAACCGTACGGACTAGAGGTACTACTTTTTCGACCGCCTCGCGAAATGCCGCTAACGAACGGTTCAGTTCGCGTTGTCGTTTGACTGGACGGATCCGGTCCAGTTGACGACGTATAGCCGTCAAAAATGTTTCCCGGGTGAGATCGGTGTTTTTATCGAGATAGTCACGAACGCCCATCCGGAGTGCATGGAGCGGGGTGGCAACGTGAGCAAAGCCGGTCACCAGAATTGCCACGATCTCGGGTTGAAACTCAATCAGATCCTCCAATAGCCGCAATCCATCGCTGCCGCTGCCCAAATTCCAGTCGAGTACTGCTAAATCGATGGGATGGTCGTTGGCCACCCTTAAGGCCGACTCTGCGTCTGCTGTTGCGAAAACTTGTACCTCCAGATCCGACGAGGTGAGCCAGTCCTGAAACGTGCGTCGTACCGACTCTTCGTCATCAACAATCAATACGGCATCAGTCATAATAGCTGCATGATAACGGAAAAAAATAAGAAAGGGTCGTTGTCATCATCGATGGACTTCAAGTATCCGCTAAGGCATACGTGAGGTCGATTTGGAATCACTTTACTTCAGGAAGAGCGTTACTTTGATAAGTTAGTTCGTAACGCGATGATGTCATTGCCCAATTGAAGTAACGATACGGTTTACTAGGTCCTTACAAAGAGAAAATGCTTCAGGATACTCCCCAGTGCAAACAACCCCTGCTATTTGAGTAGTGGTGTTAGTCACCTGGCTTTAGGAGCAACCCTTGCCCCGTGGGGAGAGTCAGGATTTGGACCCCACGGCTGGCCGCGAAATCGTCCATCGCCTCTTTCTGAGGTCGGAACCCGCTCCAGCCGTAGTCGTCCAACACGACTGGTGCCCCGGGAGACAACCGATCCCAGAAGTATTCGATCGCGGCCCGCTCCGGTTCAGCAATGTTCATATCAATAGAGAGGTAGCAAACCTTTGTGATTGGAGCACTGGTGAGCGTATCGGGAACGCGACCTCGAATTAGTTTGGCCCGAGTGAAGGGAGCAAAGTTGCGACGGGCTGTCTCGTAACACTCGCCGTACCATTCCTGGTTTTCAATAATTCGCCCCAGTGCTTTTTCCCGCTCCGTTATTTGTTCGGATGGTATCCCGGCAAAGGTGTCGAATAGGTAGAACGATTTATCAAGTTGGTTGAAATTCAGATAGTCACAGACCGCTAACGAATAAATCCCGGTGTTCACGCCGCACTCGACGAAGTCACCAGGTAGTTTCGCAGCGTGCCAGGCCGCCCACAACACAACGTGGACACGCCATTCGATATGTATATCCGTGTGACTTCCTGGGGCACGGGCGATCGTGTGCCCCGAATCCATCCCGCGGTGATAAGCATTTTGGAACTTAGGGTCGGCAAGGAAATCAACACTCTTATGCCAGGTTATCAAGTAATCGGCATTGTAATTGGGCTGTGGTAGTGGTGTGGTGTTCGAAGCGGGTAGCGTTGGACTCTTGGCGAACGTAGAGGGACGATTCCACACGTTCTGAGCCCAACGCCACGCGTTTTTCAGCCTTCCGACACCCGGGAGACCCGGCACTTTCTTCAACCATTTCATTAGCGGTACGCCCTTTGTGGTGTTGTGAATTGATTACCAACCAATAGACATCTTGGTGTTTGATGATACAGGCAGGTGTTTACCAGTTTGCATTAGCCTCATAACCAGTTGCAACTAGCAGCTCGCCGTAGCGGTCTTTGAAAATTCGCGCAAACTTGTCAGAGAAATAGTTTTTCCAGTCCCCCGCAATGCCTTTGCGTTCATGGCTCGAGATGTTTTCCTCGCCGCGTTTTCGCCCTGAACGCACCTCGAATCGGTTAGCACGAATGCTTACTCGGAGTTGCTCCCGGTCCACCGGAAATCGGCAGTGGTTGAGTAATACCTTTTCCAGGATCCGCTCATCGTTCTCGAGTAGATCCTCGTATTTCAAGAGATCATCTGGACCGCCTAGCCATGATCGTTGAACTGCTGTTGGCGAAGCGAAGGTAGGGTCGTCATACCAGTTGTCGAGCAAGTAAAGTAGGCCGTCCTCAAGACTGCAGTTCTGGAGACGAGCCCGCATCTGCAAATGTTCGGCAGCTGCCATTTCGTGACTGTGTTTGATGCTGAAGTAAGCTGAGATGAGTGTGTCGCGTAGATCACGGATGACAACGAATCGGCGTGAGTGCGGCGGCAACGCAACGCTCTCAAATTCCTGCCGGGTTACATAAACCGTTGGATAAACTTTCCCTCGCTGAATTGGGAGTTCCAAAAACTGCCGGGCGATGGGAATTGGCAGCACCAGCCGATCATAAGCAATAGTGTGCAATATCCGATTAATCCACTGAGACCCAGCCTTGTGATGGGTCACATGAAAGACGGTGATTTCGTTGGCCTTGGGCCCGAACCACTGTTCGTACCATTTTTGATGCCAACCCGTGCGATATAAGTCCCATCGGAAGGCGACACTACCAGCAGAACGGCGGTGGCTTCTGATGTGACAGCCAATCTGTCGCAGCCCCCTTAGCATTGTGATCCCTCACAAACGTCGTTGGGGCAATCACCAGTTGAAATCGCGCTCGTAGCCAGTCGCGATGAGTAATGAACCAAATGATCGTTTGAAAGCTGATTTCACTTTCGGAGTGAAATAATTCCGCCAATCACCGGCGATACCCTTGCGTTCATGCGAGTGGATGTCTTCCTCACCCGGCTTTCGTCCGGCTTTCGCCTCAAAACGATTGTTCAGAATCAGTTCATGGAATCGCCCAGGATCAATATCGAATTGGCAGTGCCGGCGCAACACCCGTTCCAGAATTTCTTCATCGTTTTCCAGCAGGTCCTCGTACTTGATCAATTTCTCCCCGGAGTTCAACCATGACCATTGGAACTGGGCGATTCCTGACATTTGATGAGTGAGAACGTCGAGCAAGCCATCTTCAAGTGATAACTCATGAAGAGTGGCCCGGCGATTCTGTATCCAATTGTGGAGCACGGGGTGACTATGTTTGACGCTAAAATACATAGAGATTAGCGTGTCGCGTAAATCACGGATGATGACAAACCTGCGCGATTTGGGTGGAATTTTAACGCTATCGAACTGTTCACGGGTGACATACACCGTAGGGTATACCTTCCCCGGTATAATCGGTTTCTGGAAGAATTGGGCACTTTCCACCTCGGGTGGTACCAGCCGATCCAATGCGAGAGGCAACAGAATGCGATAAATCCATTGCGACCCAGCCTTGTGGTGCGTGATGTGAAAAACCGTCGGTGGTTCCAAGTGACGCGACAGCCGGCGTTGCAAACGGTCTAATACACTGGCAGTCGGAGCACCGGTGGTTCGCACACCAAGCAGTCCACCGATTCGTTTCAGAGTTCCTGGCATGGCTGCCTGACCTCCAGAGACGGACCACCGACAGAGATATTCCTCAGTAACCGTCGTTATCGGCATTCAACCAACGGATACTGAACCAGAACCTGCACTTGCCTTGGTCCAAAATGGCGGCGATAGTGAGTGAAACCATAGCTTTGGATAAAAAATGTTCCTCAAGCGATTGTGATGTAATGGCTGCAAAAACCCAGGTACGGATCGTTGCTGGCTCGTTACGTGGCCGAAAGCTGTCAGTGGTTGTGCATTCGGGTTTACGGCCAACACCGCAACTCGTTCGTGAAGCGCTGTTCAGTATTCTAGGTAATGCTGTTCCCGGCCGAGTCTTCTACGACGTGTTTGCTGGCAGCGGTGTCGTGGGTTTGGAGGCGATTAGCCGTGGGGCCACAGCCGCTCGTTTCGTCGAAAAAAACCCACTTCAGGTGGCTGATATTCAAAGATATGCTCAGCAATTCGGCGTTGCCAATCAGGTTCAAACACTTCGGGCCGACAGCTACCACTGGGCGGAACGTTGGGTTCCACACGACCAGCAACCGGTTAATATTTTTCTCAGCCCACCTTTTCCGGACTTGTCTGACAGACTCGATAGTTTCCTGGCCTTGGTTCGCACTATCTTCGAAAAAGCTCCGGATGAATCGGTGATCATCATCCAAGCGGAGGAAGGGTTTCCGAGTGAACGCTTGCCCGATCCCCCGGCATGGGACATTCGGACCTATGGGCGGAATCAATTATTCTTTTATGTCGTATCACGTTACCCACAAACACACAGAATGTGATCGGAGTTTTGCTGACCAAATTGTTGGGTCGCCTGAGGATCACTAAGATCTATGACTTTAAGGAAACTCACTCCAGTCGAATTGCAAAGGACAGCTAAATCACAGCCGCATAATAAACCAGGCAAGAAGAGGCTTGATACAAGTCTTTTTGTCTACGATACATCGCGACATCAGGTTGTTGGGTCTCCGCATGGAGGGGATACCATGAAGCGGTGGACTCTCGAAATGACGATGCGCTGCCCATTCCTCCTAATGTCCCTGGCCATACTAGATTCTCGATTCTCAGCATGACATCCCAACTGACCTCACCGCTTTAGGAGTGGGATAATCGGATTACCCCGGTGCTGTTCTCGTCTGGCTTGCAGGTCGCGCTAGTGGCAGGGGAGCGTGCTAAGGGTTTTGCCATCGGTTTCAGAAAACATTTTCTGGGATGCCGTGAAGCCTGTAGGTGGCAAGGTGCTTGTTGACTGGTTAAGTTAGTAATGACTACCATTCAACGCTTTGGCCCACCCTGGTGTTCCGGATGGGCCAAAGCCCTTCGAGGCTGACGTTAGCTCAGAATGCCTGTAACCACTTCGCCCTTGACTAGTTCGCGTGGCTGGTTGAGGTGGTTGTAGACGATGGTATCGGGCGCGATGCCGACTGAGTGGTAAATGGTGGCCAGCAGCTCGGTGGGATGAACCGGGTGTTCGATCGGGGCGCTGGCCGTCTTGTCGCTTTTGCCGTGGACGTGGCCCCGACGGATGCCGGCACCAGCGACGAGGGCGGTATAACAGTAGGGCCAGTGGTCGCGACCGTCGTCCCCGTTCTGGTTGCCTGAGGTGCTGACGCCACGTTGCGGGCTGCGGCCGAACTCGCCGACTACCACAACAAGCGTTTCCTTCAGCTGGCCTGATTGATCGAGATCCTCGATGAGGGCCGAGACGCCAGCGTCGAGCATTGGGGCGGATTCGTTTTTCATGCGCTTGGACAAATCGACGTGGACATCCCATGAGTGGCGGTCGCTGTTGGCTACCTTTGGCCACACGACTTCAACGAACCGGGTTCCGGCCTCGACTAGCCGCCGTGCTAGAAGCAGGCATTGGCCGAACGTGTTCTTGCCGTATCGCTCACGCACCTCTGGCTTCTCTTCAGTAAGGTCGAACGCTTTCTTGGCTCGGCCGCTGATTACTAATCCCAAGGCTTTACCGTAGTACTCATCAAGCTGATGCTTAGCGACCGCCTCTTCCAACTCGGGCATGCCCTTGGCAATGGTCTCCCGTAAGGTTGCTCGCCGCTCCATCCGACTTGCCGTCAGCTCTTCACGGAGCTTCAGATCGTCGGTGCGAATACGGTCCATCTTGTTCATGTCCAAGTCATCGCCGGGTGGGTAGAGCAAGTATGGGTCATAGGCCTTGCCCAAAAAGCCCGCAGTTCCTCCTTTGCCGACCACGTTCGATTCCTGGAGTGGGCGGGGCATCATCACAAACGGCAACATGGGTACGGTCGGCGGCTTAAATTTGATGATATTCGAGCCGAGAGTGGGATAATCCTTGGGGCTGGGTGGTTCGAGCTGGCCGGAGGCGCTCACCTTATCGGTGGTGTAGCCGGTGTGCATTTGGTAGATGGCCGCCGTGTGGTTAAAGAGACCGTTGGGGGTGTAGCTCATCGTTCGTATGAGGGTGGTTCTGTCGAGAATTTTAGCAATTTTGGGCAAAAGCTCCGTGACGTGTACCCCCGGTAGCACCGTCTTTTCCTGTTTGAAGACGCTCTTGACCTTATCGGGCACGTTATCTTTGGGGTCCCATAGGTCGATGTGGCTCGGTCCACCCTGTAAGTAAACGAAGATAACGCTCTTAGCTTTGCCGAAGCCAGGCCCGCCTTCCGACTTCTCTTTTTCACGCTTGGAGGCATTAGCCTTTTGTAGAGCGAAGAGTTGGGCCAGAGTCAGACCAAGTACGCCCGATCCGCCGACCCGCAATAAATCTCGTCGAGTTATGCGGTCACAATCGTTGGCAGCAGCCGCACCGGGAATAACAAGCATCACTGGACTCCGGAGGGGGCAAAAGCGCGCTTGATGGAATCGTAGGTGCTTTTGGGCGACCCACTTTCATTGGCAGGTTATCATTACATTACACTGTATAAGGCGCGGCCGCAAAGGGAAAACGTGCGATTTATGCACTCAGGTTGCCCGGGTGCTTACTCGCGAATTCCATCAATCCCATGCGGTTGGTGTTGGTTGTTATGCAAACTAGTATTCCTCCATCGGTGGGTGCTTGTCTTCGAGATGGACTTGTTTGTACCCTCCGGTGAAGTAGAAGTAAGCGATCAGAATCATAAATCCTATGGCTAGGCTCAATGGAACGAATGCCGTGTAAAGCAGAGCAGTTTTCGCACCGTATAACCTCGCCCGCTCGAGCTCCGGCCGATCCTTATCGAAATTGGGTAGACCTTCTGTTCGCCACCACTGTTGCAAATTATTGAGATTCTGCTCCAGTTTAACCTCGACTGGGCGGCCCTCGGCCTTGAGGCGAGCAATTGTTGCCAAGTCAGCTTCCAACGTCGTCGCCGGGCCGCTCGGTGCAGGTAAGCCGCTCTTCTCGGCACGTTCGGCCTGATCGAGGTAGGCTCGGTAGTCGTCGAAGACTTTGAGCTTGGCGTTATCAAGGCCAGCAATCTTGGGAATCTGGTTGGGGACAATTGATGTAATAATCGGGAACCCTTTTTCGTCGGGCTGCCCTTCCGGGTTTCGGGCCATGTAGCGACGATAAGTCGCTTGCCCAGCGGCGGTCTCTTCGAGCTTCTCAACTGCAAAGTAATCCTGCTTGTAACCGATGCCGGGGCCACCCAGAATGCCGGCACCGATCATACCGACACCGCCAGCTAAGCCCAAAGCTAACGCACCGCCTTTGGGAAAGCGTTCCGAAATGACGCCCAACATCGTCGGCCAGTAGAAGGTCTTGCCGATCCCGTAGATGGTGACTGCAGCCATCCACGGCCAAACCGAGTCAACCATTGGGTTGCCTAGGAGATAAAGACCGATCGTGCCCAGTGAAGCACTTGCGAATAACAAACCGACTGGGTTGATTTTGTCTACAATCGGGCCAGCAAAGAATCTCAAGGTGAACATGAGAACATTGGTCCAAATGAAGGCCAACAAAGCCTTATCGGTGTTCTGAAGGACCATGTCGGTAATATTGGTGATCCAGCTGTCGGTACCGAGTTCCACATAACCAATCATGGTGTGCAACAGATAGAGGAAAGCCAAGATCCAGCTACCCAAGGCGAAATTCGTACAGTAAGCAAATGCCAGCCACACGGCCCCGGCGCCTACCCAACCAATCCACTCCGGAGCACCAGCAAGTTCTGCTAGGAGCTGAGCTAGCGCCATGCCGATGAGCACTGCGCCTAGGGTGAATCCCAATAACCCGACGGTTTTCATCATCCCGACTACTGAAACCCCCGCGCTTTTCGCCTCCGATTCCGGGAACCGACGGCCTACCATCATCCCTCCATACAGAAGTACCGGGATGAGGAAGACCCCGAGCTTGTATTCCCACCGAATCGCCCCACCGAATTGGTTGAAGCCAAGGACAATGATAGCCCCGAGAATTAACCCACCCGGCCAACCGGCGTGGAGGATGTTTAACCAATGGGTTTTATTGCGGGAGAAGATCGTGGCAGTTAGTGGATTGATGACCGCCTCACACGTCCCGTTGCCTAGCGCAAATAGCCACATACCCACATACAAACACCAATAGGCACCCTCCTTGCTGCCCGTCTGATTAAACACTGGAGTAGCTGCAAAGGTTACCACAGCCGAGGAGAGGTGAAGCAAGAATGCCACCACCATGATCTTGCCGTATCCAAACCGATCGGCCAAGAAGCTAAAAAAGATGATAGCCAGCCCAAAACCGATCAGTCCTGCTCCCGTGAGAACACCGAGTTCTGTTTGTGTGAAGCCAAACTGTTGTCCCCAATCTTTGAGAATGGCCCCGCGGACGGCAAAGCCGATACCTGCGGCGATCAGTGTGAAGAAACTTGCCCAGAAAAGTACTTTTTCGTTTGTTCCTGGCGCAGAAGGCGCAGCAGCGGGAGCGGTGCTCACGTAACGGCTCCGTGGGAGAAGTTCGAAAATTCAAGGTTCTATCTTTGGGGCGAGTGTAGCAACGCTTCTGCCTTTGTTCCAGGAAAAAGATCCCGGTCTCACTAGGTTTGAATCCAACCGGTTGGAGCAATCGCTACCCAGCATTAGTTCCAGCCGTTTTGAGGTCTTCCATAGCTCGGGCCACGCTGAGAGGTAACACTTTGCGTAACCGGCGATGGCGACGGATTTCCGCCCAATTTTTAAGAACATATTCTGCCTGTCGGCTGCCAGTGCGGGCAAAATATTGATGCAGTAGCGGGTGCATCCACTCGTAATCAACGTGGCTACAGTCGATCACGGTGACACTTCGGCTGTGCAGCTTTGCCGGGACTTCGGTGTGCGGATCGAAGATGAACAGCTCCCCGCCGGTCATACCACTGCCAATTTCATTCTCAACTGGTCCTAATATAATCACACGACCACGGGTCATGTATTCACAAGCATACTTACCGGCTGCCTCTGCCACGATGGTCGCGCCGCTATTCCGTATGCCCAAGCGGTGCCCAGCGCGACCACCGATAAAGATTGTCCCACCCGTAGCGCCATAGCCGACGTTGTTACCGGCCACACTTTGGATTTCACCTCCATAATCCGAGGCGGTGTAGTCCAGTGTGACGACTACCGTCCCGCCCGAGATCCCCTTGGCCACACCATCCTGAGCGAATCCTCGGAGCTCGAGATCCAAGCCATTGACACACCACGCGCCAAAGCTTTGCCCTGCCTCGCCATCGAGACGAACTCTGATCTTGCGGTGGTTAGGCATGCCCTCGCGGCCATAGAGCTTGGCAATCATTCCTGCAACCGTGGCTCCTACCGAGCGATCATGATTCCGCACGCGAAAAACCAAGTCCGCATTTTGTCCGGTGTCGATGGCATCGTAAGCCGCGTTGAGAATCTTGTTGTTGAGAGCAAAGGCATCACCCCCACAGATGCCCGTTGGAAAGTTTTCCTGAGGGTAACTCTCAGCGAGGCGGGAAAGGGCCATGTCTGGCCGGATGAACCGCGAAAGGTCCAATAAGGCGGCACGAGGGTGTTTGGCCTTCAGATCGGTGCGCGGCACGAGGAGGTCCGAGCGGCCGATGATTTCGGAGAGCTGCTGGAAGCCCATTTGAGCGAGTAATCCGCGCACTTCCTCAGCAACAGCAAGAAGATAGGCTTTGGTGTGTTCTGGATGACCCTTGAAGATTTCGGGACTGCCCGTAATGCCAGTCGGACAGTTCGGGATATGACAGCTCTTGCATACAATGCACCCGACCGACACCATCAACGCTTGACCAAAACTGAACTCGTCGGCCCCAAACAGAGCGTACTTGATAATGTCCAGGCCAGTCTTGATGCCACCGCCGACCCGGAGTTTAACGGCATTTCGCAATCCATTTACAACCAATGCTTGATGAGCTTCAGCCAAACCCATCTCACTGGGTAATCCTGCATGCTCCTTGCTGGAGACCATCGCGGCTCCGGTGCCCCCATCGATGCCGTCGATTTCAATAATGTCCGCCCCAGCCTTGGCCACCCCCACAGCTATGGTGCCGATATTCTCCACGGCCACAAGCTTAACCGAGACGGGAATGCCCGGTTTGACCGCTTTCAGGTCGTAGATCAATTGGGCCAGATCCTCGATCGAATAGATGTCGTGGTGTGGCGGAGGCGAAATCAGATCGGTGCCCGGTTTAGCGTAGCGAATCTCGGCGATCTCGGTAGTTACCTTTTTGCCCATGAGCTGGCCCCCCTCACCGGGCTTCGCTCCTTGCGCCATCTTGATGGAGAGTTCATCTGCGTTGACCAGATATTCCGCATCGACGCCGAAGCGGCCGCTGGCTACCTGCCGGATGCGAGAGCGGAAGCGGCTTTTTTCGATTTGGCCACCCAGCGTGTAGATTTCGGGATGGGCCTGTCGTTGAGCACGGACCTTCTCCCAGAACTGGCTCCAGGCGCGTTCGGGAATGTCGTTGCGCCAACGGGCCTCGCCGCCTTCGCCACTATTTGAAAGCGTATCGAGTTCATTCGCTGCTGCAGCAATCGTCATGTGCGAGGCACCTGTCAAAGCACCATGACTCATAGCAGCGCCGCGGAAATGTTTGCGGATGATCTCGATTGCTGACTGCACGTCTCCAGGAATCGGCAAGCCAGTTTTGACAGTCTTAATGTGAAACAGGTCACGGAGTACCGTGGGAACACGGGAGCTGACCATGTCTGAGAACTTAACGAACTTGTCCGCGACTCTCTTCCCTGCGTTGGGGTCGTTGTTGGCCGGGGGTGCGGTATAAGCCAGTTCACCACCCCCGAGTTCTGGCTCCGGATGCGCTTCCTTAACGGCGTCGCGCAAGGCCATCCGAACCTTGGCATTGAAAGCATGATAATCCCGATTCCGACCGAGAACGGTCATCTTTTCCGCTTGTTGAACTCGCCACTTTTCATCCTCGACCAACTCCGCTAAGCCAATTCCACCCACTCGACTTGGGAAGTCACCCAAAAATTCCATTAGCTCCGGTCCAAATCCGATTGCCTCAAATAGTTGCGCACCACGGTATCCTTCGATGGTGGTAATGCCCATCTTTGAAATGACTTTCTTGATCGTGTCCTCCAGAGCCGAAAAGAGGTTCTCCAGTGCTTCGCGGGGATCGAGTCGAAGTTCTTGCTTGGTGTCTGGGTCCTTGAACACCAAGCCGTCCTTAACAAGTCGTAACATCAGATAGGGGTGAACGGCATCTGCCCCGAAGGCAATCAGACAACAGACATCATGGCCTTCTTGAATGTCGCCGGCCTGGATGATGAGGCTACAGCGTTCTCTTAGACCTTGGCGGCAGAGATACTGATGTACGGCTCCAAGTGCGAGTAAGGACGGTATTGGGAAAATACCACGCTTGCAGGCCTCCTTATCGGAAATGCACAGCACATGATAACCATCATGAATCGCCTTTTCCGCTGCACTTTGGAGAGCAACGAGACTCGCGCGAAGAGCATCCGCCCCACCAGAAAGTGGGAAGGTACCGTCGAGCAGCTTGAAACCAAGCAATTCGTTCTGGCGGATTTCCTCGATTATCGCATCCGAAACGACCGGCGATGGGAGTTCCATCTGGCGAACAGGTAATTCGGCCTGATGGGAGGCGACGGTGCCAGTCGGGGATGACGCCACAGGAGACGGTGGACGCCCTAAGTATGTCGTGAGGGACATGGCACCCCCTTCGCGGTAGGGGTCAATGGGGGGGTTCGTCACCTCCGCGAAGGTCTGTTGGAGATACTTGAAGAGGGTGGGATGGTATGCCGAGAAAATGGTCAATACCCGATCGTGGCCCATAGAGCTGAGTGGTTCCTTACGGAGCTTGGCCATTTCCTTGACAAACAACGCACGGTCAAAGTCCCATCCTGCTGCCTGGAGCAGGTGATCCAAAGTCCAATTTCGTTCGGCCAACATGGCACCGACCGTGTCATCTGTTTGCCGAGTGTAATCGAAACCCTCTGGAATAATGATCTGACGTCGATTGAGTTCATGCACATCGCCGAGTTCAGCTTTCACCTCAGCCACCACACGGTCCATGATTTGATAGCTGTCGAGTCGCTCCCCCGTGGTGGTGTCGAGAGCAATCATCTGCCCAGGTTGCAACTGGCCACTGGCGAGAATAGTCGTCGTGTCGAGCCCGAATACACCGGATTCGCTTCCGATATAAAGCCAACCACGCTTATCCGAGCACCAGCGAACCGGACGTAATCCCATCCGATCAACCAGACCAACAACAATGCGTCCGTCGGTACCAATGATACCTGCTGGTCCATCCCAGGCGGCTAGGCTGCCAAAGGTGCGGCGATAATAGGTAAACACGTCAAAAGCTTCTTGCCCCCAGACATCCGCTTCGGTGTCCCAAACTGGTGGAATCGAAAGTCGTAACGCCCGCAGCAAGCTCCAATTCTGCTGCAACATCAGATATTCAATCCACTCATCCAATGAGGCTGAGTCGCTTAATTGTGGCGTCAACAGGTCGCCACCAGGCAGTTGTGGCTTTAAGCCTCTTGAAAAGGCCCTCACAGCGTTACGATTGGTGCGGATGGTGTTGATCTCGCCATTGTGGCAGGTGACACGGAACGGCTGGGCTAATTTCCAATTAGGAAATGTGTTGGTGCTATAACGTCGGTGAAAGATAGCGATACCAGTCTCGAACTCAGGCTTGCTCAAATCGGCATAATAGTCCGCAAGTTGGGCACTGGTGAGGAGTCCTTTGTAACTCAGTAGCCGGCTTGAAAGTGAAGGAATGTAGCAGTTCAGTCCTTGTGATTGGAATTCTGCGCGTAACTGAAGCCGGCAGTGATACAGCCAGCGCTCCGTCTCTGCTGAGTCGCGCTGCACCTGCAACAAGACTTGTTCGATTACAGTGGGCCTGGTAAGACGTGCCCGAGCGGGTAGCACATCCTCGTGAACAGGTACAGGTCGCAGTCCCAAGAAGTGAACCGGACCACCTTGCAGCACCTCGCGGATAGTAGTCCGTGCCGCATTGATTTTCGAATCATCTGTCTCGGAGTGGAACACCACACCAACCGCTATCTGATCTTCGGGCTTGAGGTATCGAGCGCCATCAAGCTTCAGACGTTTAGCCTCTTCCTTAAGGAACGCTTGGGGAATGGCTGTCGTAATTCCTGCCCCATCTCCCGCATCACCGCAAACACCGCCGCGATGTTCCATGCATTTCAATGCATTGAGAGCCTTCCGCAGTATTTCCGCAGATGGTTGCCCATCACAAGCTGCGATTCCCCCAATACCACAGGCATCGCGACCTACTTGGTCGGTGTAAAGAAGTTCGCCACGGCTGACACGATCCCAACCACCCAATTCCTTCACTGAGTAGCTCCTTGAGACGAAAGTTCTCTACGATCTAATCCAGTCACAAATCTCTCGATATCGAAAATTCTAATCTATCCGCGTGAGTTTGGTACTCGCAACCTTTTTTGTTGGGAAATCGAGTAATTGTTAGCAACAGGTAGGAATTGGTCTGATTTCGAAGTTTTTTGAGCGGCTACTTGCATCACTGCAATTGGGTGGGTAGAACACCGATGCGCTGGAATAGGTCGGCGGTTGTATACCCACTCCGGTGAGGAGTTCCGCCCGCCGTAATCCTCTTAACCGATCTCAGAAAGGGCAGGGTCGATGGACGCGATTATGAATTTCCTCGGTAACACCTGGGTGATGGTCGGCATGGGAGTCGCCTTGGTTGCACTGATCGGCGTTATGATCTTCCTTCGAATGAAGCCCCGAGATGACGATTAATTGAGCTTTGCATTCCAGTTGGCCTATCTTGCTCTTGAACAAAATCGGGTCGCCAGGGTTGGCGACCCTACCGGTACTATCTTAGAACTCAATCAACGAGCACGCTGCTTCCCATTGGGATATTCCCCAATAGTTACCTCGATTTGCTGCGTTTGACGGTCACGCCAGATAGTTAGGGAGACTTTTTGCCCGGGAGGCAGCGCTGAAATCAAGTTGATCAAGTGATTTTCATCTCGCAGGACGACATCCTCCAGTTTCAGAATGACATCGCCTTGCCGAATTTTTGCTATGCTCGCAGGTGTATTTGGGTGCACGATCTCCACTAATGCCCCCTGCACCCGGGTAAGTCCCAATCGCAGTGCCTCGGCGGGATCCAGTACTGCTGCCAATTGCACACCCAGGTAACCACGGGTCACGCTGCCCTTCTCGATCAATTGCTGCGAAATCCGTTTGACAAGGTTTGCCGGTATGCTGAACGAAACACCACTGTTATCGCCGCTTTTGGATGCGATAGCCGTATTAATACCAATAATGCGACCATCTATATCAACCAAAGGTCCGCCACTGGAGCCTGGGTTGATTGCCGCGTCAGTTTGTAGGAATTCTTTGATGCGGATTGTTGAACCCAAATTAATCTGCCCACGATCGGTGGCGGAAATGATTCCGTGTGTGACGGTTTGATTCAATCCAAACGGGCTTCCAAAGGCAAGTACCCATTGCCCACGCCGGACCTTATCGCTGTCGCCAAGTTCGGCAGTGGGAAGTGTTGTATCATTTAACTGAAGCAGGGTAATGTCCGACTCGGGGTCAGACCAAATCCGGCTGGGCTGGAGAATGCGACCATCCGAAAGCGTGACGTAGACCTTAGCAGGTTCAGCTCGACCAACAACATGATGGTTGGTAATTACGATTACGCCCGACACATTGGCGAATTTAACCATCACACCCGAACCGGATTCCTCAACAGGCTTGCCTTTGGCAGTGGGGTCCGAGTTGGGAGGGTGTACGGCATCAACTGCCACGACAGCGGGGCTAACCTTTTTGATAATCGCTTGAAATGCATCAAATAAATTGAGAGTCTTCGTATCTGTTAACGGGTCGATAGGTTTGGTTGATGCAGCGGTAGCGTTAGTTCCGTGTGCGAACAATTCAGCTATGACACCACCAAGCCATGAGCCGCAGAGCACAACAAACAAAATAGCGAAGTTCGTCTTCATGCCTGTAGGCCTTGAACGAAAAGTAGAATGTTTCCCAAGTTCAAGTACCTTGGACTGAAACAATCCTTTTTTACTGTAACGATCGCGGTAAATCGATTGCGAGCGCGTTGATGGGAAACTCGCCAACTTGGCCGCGCTCTCGGCCATAATCTCAGTAAAAAGCCCGCAGGTTACGTGGCCTGCGGGCTTGACAGAATCATCAGGATTAGAATGATCGGCAAGTCGCTACTTGCTCAAATCAATCTCGAGGTCAGAAACAGAGATTTCTCGATCATCCATCGAGTTCAAACCCTCAGAGAGGCGGCCCCAATCTTCAGCGGATCGACCGTTCAGCCAGCCGCCCTCCGCTTCCATCTCCCGTTGACACTTGATACACAAGGTGCTGTAAGGCAGAGCGTTGAGCCGTGCAACGGGAATCTTAGCTGAGCAAGCTTCACATTGGCCATATGTACCACTCTTAAGACGGCGTAAAGCCCGCTCCACTTGAGCTAACTCCTTCGCTTCGAGTTCAGCCAGAGTTGAAGCCAATTCTTCTCCGCTTGTATCGAAAGCTGCATCAGCAGCATCACCAGAGGCCGATGAATGCTTCGTATGTGCCAAATCTTCAAGCTGCATTCCCAAACGCTTGCGAAGTTCGTTTCGCCGCGCGATAAGTGTCTTGTGCAGTCGTAAGAGTGCGTCGTGCCGGGCCATGATCGTGACCTCCCAGGTTGATAGCTTCCGTCGGTCCTAACCGTGGGAGCTTACAAGGTTTGTAATACGTTTTGGATTGGGACAGAGCTTGGGATCAAAATCGCTCCAAATAAGTTCTATTTATCCTGCTCTATACTATGGGCCTTTGCACCTGTTGATGGCAAAAATCGTCACTAACTGGAGGCTTTTTCCGAATTTTCGGCCAATCAATGGTGATTTACACTATTGAGTGGCCTCATAACCTGAATGCCCTTAAGTGAAGGTTAGACGGCTCGTGGTTGGAGTAAGTTTCATTAATTTGACCGAATTCTACGGTTTGGCAAAACTCGCAATTTGTTCAATCAGACTTCAAACAGTGCTTGTTGGTTCAGTTACATGAGATTGATGCAGAAATAATGGGACACTTATGAGGTCGGTATATTTGTCTTACCTCCTTCGAAGGACCTACTAACAGCCGATCAGCAGCTTTGGTTTGTCGAGTAAACCATGTGTCCAGTCTGTAGACTGGACTGACACTGAATTTCAAACAATTTAAAATAACTGTAAATAAATACGATGATGAAAGGGTAGGGTTGAGTTTCCTCCCGATCAATTGTAAGGAGTCAGCACAAACACCTAAGATTGGAGCTTTTGGAGCATGTGGCGAAGTGGTACCAAGCGTTGCCCACGTGTCTCTTCGATTCGAAAAGCTTTTAAAAACCGCCTGCGTAACTCCGATTGAATTTCCTCCACAGTAGATGGAGCCGTGCTAGGCAGTTGAATGCATCCACCGGCACGCCGATCGTGGCCCCCCGCGCGGCCCATTTTGCCAACGACTTGTCGGAGAATTTCACCAGCGCGGGCATCTTCGATGGCGGCACGAACAGAGAGAATTAACTTGTCACCACAAACCCCACCACACACTGCCCAATCGACTTTTTCAAATCGAATCATGAAGTCAACGACTTCAGCAGCCTGTTCCGCCTGCGGTAGTTCATCGACCCAGCTGATAATCAATCGATCGTAGATAAATGAGCTTTGCATGGCTTGCAACATGCATTCGAAGTAACTGTGTGGTAAGCGGGCGTTGCGAATCTGAGCGATGAGATCCTTGTCAGCAAGCGGATAGAGGTAGAGCAAGGCTTCGTCGTCCGATGGACCAGCTTCTCGCGGGTAGCCGGTAACTTCAGTCTCGATTCCGTAAAGCAGGGCCGTGGCCACCCGCTCAGGTATCGTAACTTCTTGCTCTATAAGGTATTTTGTCACCAAGGTGCAGGTCGCGCCATGAGATGATCGAATGTCAGTAAACGGGATGCCTGCCAGATCACCAGGAGTGTCATGATGGTCGAGGACCCCGAAAAGCGTTACGGAGTCGCTAAAGCTATGTCGTCCGGTATTGGGCTGACTATCCACCATCACAACAGCGTCTTGAGTGCGCCAATCAACATTTTCGATCGGTACCAGATCCAACTTGAGAACCTCAACCATTGCGCGATTTTCAGCCCTACTGATGAGTCCGTCGCGAGTAATCAGGCTAGGCTTGTTAAGACGGGTCTGAACTAGGTGTGCCAGACCAAGCATACTACCGAGACTGTCGGGATCGGGGTTGATATGGGAAACAAAAATCACACGCTCAGCTTGTTGTAACCCATTAAGGAAGCGATCCGATCTGCGAAGCCCGGCCGTTGATCGGGTACTTCCATTCGAATCGGCGCTACGACGCGCCATGAGGGTTCAACCTCCAAAAAACGGTTCACCGCCTCCTTGCGGCGCGTCCGTGAGATAAATGTTGTCGATCCTAACCATGTTAGTTTTACTCGATGACGCACGGGTTGCCAAGCGAAACGAGAACTGAGATCTGGCTGGCTGACTAACTTGAAATGAGGCAACGACTTGAAATGAGGCAACGACTTGAAATGAGGCAACGACAAAAACGCGTTACCCTTCCGTGAGTGACTAAATTATGACTACGGAATGACCCTATCGGGATTCGAACCCGAGTTTTGGCCTTGAGAGGGCCACGTCCTAAACCACTAGACGATAGGGCCTTAATAACATTTTGTAATCAGGACTGCCAGGGTTGTCAAGCCTTGGCTCCAAGTTGCCAAGCTGTTAATAAGCATAGTGAGGCAAAAGACCGCACGGTAGCTAGTGGCGCATTTTCTGGCGCCGCACAGTTTGGTAAAGTGTATTGGGTTAGAAGTGAAGATGTGCCGGTGCAGCGAGAGCGGGCATGGGAATCCAAGATCGGGATTATTACCGCGATGAATCCGGCAGTTTATTTCACGCATGGTCGCGGCATGGAGCTTGGCTTTGGATAATCATTATTACGACCACAGTTTTCTTCATACAATGTCTTAGCGGTCATCCTAGCGAAAGTGAGCTTGTCAAGGTCGGTGCTTACACACCCATGAAGGTGTTGCAGGGGGAGGTTTGGCGATTACTGACGCCTATGCTCTTGCATGCCAATTTTTTCCATTTGCTATTCAATATGCTCATAGTTTGGTGGGCCGGTCGCTCCCTTGAAGAACTCTATGGCAAACTGGAATTTGTTGCCTTTTATGTTTGTGCCGGATTATTTGCTCAAACGGTCTATTTCATCGTCTATCTTCTTGGATTTGCAGATCCGCGAACTCTAACCCTCGGGGCAAGTGGAGCTGTTGTCGCACTCTTGATACTCTTTGCTTTTCGCTTTCCGCGTCAAAAGGTCTTATTGTTCTTTGTCATTCCCATGCCGATATGGTTGCTGGGTGTTTTGTTGGTTGTGTGGGACGCACTGGGTGCGATTGGCGTTGGAAAGAACCGTACCGCGTATGTCGTTCATTTGGGTGGCGCACTCTTTGGTTGTTTGTATTATCAAATTGGCATTCGCATTTCGGTTTTATTTTCTAACTTTACTCAACGGGATCGTAGGGTCGTGCCCCATCTACGAGTTGTTACCTCAGAACCCGACGATACTCCAGAATCCGTTGCTGCGGTTGTCGGAAGTCAATCACAATCAAGGAGTCGAGAGAATCAAGATGAGAATTTAGAAACGGAAGTTGATCAAGTACTCGAAAAAGTATCAAAATATGGTCAAGAGAGCTTGACACCTGAGGAGCGAGAAATTCTCTTCAAGGCCAGCGAATTTTACAAAAAGCGTAGAAAGTGATGATAGTGAAAGGGAATCATACCAATGCCATTATTTGAATACAGTTGCCGTAACTGCGCTCACCGCTTTGAACGGCTTAGTTCTGTAAAATCGACCGAAACAGTAATTTGTCCCAATTGCCAAAGCGAGCAAGTGGATCGTCTGTTGGGTTTGCCGGGATTAGGAAAAGTTGTGGATACCAGTTCAGTCACTCAGTGCAGTAAGGATGGCCCACCCTGTGGAGCGTCCTACTGTCGGCGAAGTTCGATTGGAACCTAAGCCTAATTCAAGAAATAATTTGAGACTGAACTGTACTTGTTGTTTGTAAGAAAATCCTCGATCCTGCTGATCGGGGTTAAAAGCGACTGCAAACTTCTGCATGTGTTGTGTACTAAATGTCAGATCGCTTAAGAAGTAGAATTTCGGCCCACCGAACATTTCCAATAACGAGTTGATTCTCTTGAGATTTAATCCCTTATCCAATCAGAAAAAAGTACTAACAAGCGCACTTGTCATGTTCATGCACGGTGTATAATTAAAATAATTAGAGTATGTCTTGGAGTTGGCCCCAAGTTCAGCTGGAGACTTCCGTTCCGTCCACTGCGAATTGGACCACTCGTAAGCAATCTTTATCATTACTCGACAGGTGCACCTCGATGACCGATCATAAGGAAGCTAAGAAATGTGCTGATATGCTACAGGCGATCGCTGAGCCAAATCGGATCCGCATCATCGAATGTTTGCGTACGGGTTCGATGAACGTGACGCAATTGGCTCGAGCACTGAATGTGGAAATTGTTAACGTATCACACCATTTGGGTGTGCTTCGTACGGCTGGTCTCGTTCATGACGAAAAGAAGGGACGATTCGTCGAGTATTCACTTCATCCCAAAATCTTCAATATAGACAACAACAAGGCAACTTATGTCGATTTAGGATGGTGTCGGATAGAAATCCCCCACAACTAACACACACACGCTTTTAGCCCGGCTTGGTTTTAAGCTGGGCTAAAAGTTGGTGTGACAATTGTGGAAAAGCCGGTAAGAAGACCTCCACTTTGAGTCGTTTGGGTAAGATCTGCACCTGAACCTCCCGCAACTGATCTTCCGGTCGGCAGATAAACTCCCCATCCGCATGCACACATAAAGCGGACTCCGATTGAACCATGATTTGGCGAGCCCGACCGAGCTTAAGTAATGGATGTCCTTCGGGAAGTTGCCCTCGAATCATGGCGGGTAGATAGCGGATCAAGTGCCAACGGCTTAACCGAGTGGCATGCATGTAGTCAAACCAGCCATCATCAAGTTGTGCTGCGGGCCTTAAGGGAAAGTTACCTTCTCGTTGACCATTCAAGATGGATACCGCAAGCGTCGGCGTTGTCACCATATGACTGTCAAAAGTGACCGTCATGTTCGGTGTTTCGAAGTGCTTAATGATCGACTTCAAGAAGGCCCAAGCGTAAAGCGGAAGTCCACGTAACCACCGGCATCGTCGCGACTCAAGTGTGACCATACCGTTGAAACCAATACCCATGCAATTGATCATGTAGACACTTCGGTTTGGAACCGTCACCAACCCGACATCGACATCCATCCGATCGGTCGGAATACCCTGGGTTCGGCGTTCCCACCACTTTTCCATGCCCAAGGCATAAGCGTAATCGTTGGCGGAGCCGAGTGGCCAAACTGCAAAGACCACGTCTCGGCGGCCGCTGTGAAGGATCCCATTCGCCACCTCATGAACGGTCCCGTCGCCACCAGCAGCAACAACACGGGTATATCCTTCCAGTGCGGCTTGACGTGCAAGCTCAACCGCTTCACCGGGCTTATGGGATGGTCGCAATTCGATCTTCGACTGAAATTCGGTTGCCAGGAGTTGGAGCTGTTGTTTGGCTCTCCCTCGCCCGGCAGTGGGGTTGTAAATCACAAACGTCGGCCCGGACATGGGCACCTCAAAGCGAGAAGCGATGTTTTCCCAAGCGAGACTACTTATTGTCTCCTCATTGATGCACAAGGGAAAGGCGAATGATCAGTGGAATATTGGTGATCGATAAGCCTGCCGGTATCACCTCGCGCGGGGTGGTCAACCGGGTTCAAAGGTGGTTTCCCAAGAAGACAAAAATCGGCCATACTGGGACGCTTGACCCGCTTGCAACAGGAGTACTGGTTCTCTGCATTGGAAAGGCGACTCGACTTGCCGACTTAGTTCAGGCGATGGGGAAGAGTTATCTTGCGCGATTTCGGCTTGGAGCTACCAGTTCGACTGATGATGTGGATGGGGAGGTTCGAGAGACCTTAGGAGTCACACTCCCCAATCGTGAACAAATTGACGCGGCATTAGCTGGCTTTTGCGGTTTTATCGATCAAGTACCGCCGAAGTTTTCAGCTCTAAAGGTCTCGGGTGAGCGGGCCCACGATTTGGCCCGTTTCGGTCATGAGTTCCAATTAAAACCCCGCCCCGTTCGAATCGATGCTATTCGGGTTCTTCAGTACGAATGGCCTTACATTGACTTGGAGGTTGATTGCGGTAAAGGGACCTATATCCGCTCAATTGCCCGTGACCTTGGTACCGAGCTTGGCTGTGGCGGGCTGGTGCAAACTCTCCGGCGGACACGGGTTGGGCCATTTACAGTTGAACAGGGGATTGGAGTGGAGCAATCAGTGGAGGAGGTCGGTAGATTTCTCCTTCCGCTCTCCGCAGCAGTGCCGCATCTGCGACAGTTTTCGCTCGAACTTCCAGTAGCTCGCCGACTTGCACAAGGACAAACCGTGCGAATTCCACCTCGTCCTGACCATGAGCCAAGAGTAGAAACTGTCGCAGTCGTGACCCCGGATCAGACGTTGTATGCCATTGCCGAGGACAATGGTCGGGGTCAATTGCGACCCGTCATTGTACTGGATCCTCGTAGGGATTAGCGCCAATGAGGGGAGCTTAAGTTGCCTGTAAGTCCTGCAAATTCTCCTGGAGAGTCGCAATTTGCTTTTCGATATCCGCAGCCAGTTCGCGTTGCTGCTGAACAACTTCAGGTGGAGCGCTGGCAATGAACTTGTCGTTATTCAGCTTCGTGATGGCTGCTTGTAATGCTTTTTGTTTATCGACAATCTGCTTCTCTAAGCGTTTCATTTCCTTCGGTACATCGATAAGACCGGCTAACGCAACGTATGCCTCGTATTCCGGTCGGATAATTGCCCCTGCTTGCCTTGGCTTGGTCAAATCGGGTCCGGCCGTGAGGTTGGCAATACCGGCAAGCGGACCGATGAAGGCCGCAAGTGCGTTGAAATCGGCCGCGACCACGGAAGAACACTTCACAATAACATCCAATCGTTGTTTGTCGTCGACCTGGTAGCGGTTTCGTACTTCACGCACGCCTTTGACCAGATCCTGCATGCGAGCAAATCGGCTCTCGACTCCAGCATCGATCCATGTGTCAGGATAAGTTGGCCACTTTGCGATTGTGACGCTTTCCTCGGCTTGGGTTGGCGATTGCAATCCGCGTTTCGGGGCGGTTTCGTTGAGTGCTTGCCAAAGCGATTCAGCCACGAATGGCATAATAGGCTGCACAAGGCGGAGGATCCCGTCAAGTACACCAACCAGAACTCGTTGAGCCAGTATTCGGGCTGTTGGGTCCTTCAAGCGACCCTTCGACATCTCAATGTACCAGTCACAGAATTCGCTCCAGACGAACTCGTAAACTAACCGGGCGACCTCACTAAAGTGGTAATTTTCGAGGGAGTCGGTTACTGCCCTTGTTGTGGTTGCTAATCGCGAGAGGAGCCAACGATCTTCTGTTGGTAGTTCATGTAGCTTCACCGGGCCTGATGAGAAGCCGTCAAGGTTCATGAGAATAAACCGTGTGGCATTCCACAGCTTGTTCGCAAAGTTCCGGCCTTCCTCAAAGCGGTCGGATCCTTGTTTTGCGGTGGGCAGTTCGGGATCCGGCTCCGGCCACGGCCCGCCAGGTCGGAATTGCTTTTTGCAGCTAGGGCACGTCAGTTTCTTGGTTCGCAAGTACATGTGTTCTTGTTTCACGGCTACGGCCGTGCCACAATGCGGGCACACATTCGAGACCGGGAGCCGCGAATCCTGTGTTTCGGTGGCGATCTTAACGATGCCGTAGCGAAGGGCATCCGGTCCGTACATGTCAATTATGTCCAAAGGGTCAACTCCGTTACCTTTGGACTTGCTCATCGTCTCGCCAAAACCGTCGAGAATCTTGGTATGAACGTAGACATGGTGAAACGGGATTTCGCCAACATTGTAGAGCCCCGTAAGCACCATGCGTGCTACCCACAGCGTAATGATGTCCCGGCTGGTCACCAGCACTGATGTGGGGTAGTAGCACCTGCGGAGATTCGGCCAATCGGGAGCCACACGATCCTCTCGGGCTTCGGGAATGGCCGGCCCTGGCCAGCCAAGCGTGCTGTGTGGCCAGAGCGCGGAGCTGAACCATGTGTCGAGCACATCGGTATCGCGGATGAATCCGTCCGCTTCGAGCAAACGTTCGATATCGTCGTTGCCGGGCCGTATGCAGACTTGAAATTCGACCTCTAAATCGTCAGGAGCACGATTAGGCTTGTTTACCCAACGGATTGCGATGTCGTTGTGTCGTTCACGTAACAGGGGGAGAAGCACTTTGGGCACGGGTTCTGCCACCATCTTGAAAATCTCTGGGGGCATCGCCTCCGACTTGTACCAAACTGGGATCTGATGACCCCACCAGAGTTGCCGACTGATACACCAATCACGTTTCTCAGATAGCCAATCCAGGTAGGCGTTCTTGTATCGCTCAGGGAAGAATTTGACCCGTCCGCTGGTCACAGCGTCTATGGTCATCTGCGCCAAACCAGTTGTCGATGAATGCTGGACACCACTCGCTGGGTCTGGGTCGCCCATTCGAACGAACCATTGGTCGGAGAGGTAGGGTTCGATGGGCGTCTTGCTACGATCACTAAACTTTAAGGGTACCACACGGTCGTCCTTGCCCTCGAAGTAACCAAGTTCCTCCATTCGCAGGGTGACTGCCTCACGGGCCGCGTAGCGGTCTAGACCTGCAAAATCGCCACCGTTTTCGTTGATCGTTCCGTTGGGATTCAAGATGTTGATGATGCCGATTTCAGGATGTCGCTGCCAACAAGCATAGTCGTTGGGGTCGTGAGCAGGTGTGACCTTCACGCAACCAGTACCCAGCTCCGGATCGGCCAACAAACTGTCCGCGATGATGGGAATCCTGCGGTTTGTCAACGGCTGAAGAACCTCTTTACCAATTAGATGCTGATAGCGTTCGTCAGCGGGGTGGACGCACACCGCAGTGTCGCCCAGCATGGTCTCGGGTCGCGTTGTGCTAAATCGGATAAATCCTTGAACACTTGAGCCGTCTGACCCCGCTGTCACGATAGGATACTTGAATGTCCAGAATCCGCTCTTCGTGTCCTCCGTGTAGGTTTCGTCGTCGGCTACTGAGGTTTGGAGATGGGTGTCCCAATTCACCAGTCTTTTGCCACGATAGATATAGCCGTCGCGAAACATGCGAAAAAATGTTTCTCGCACAGCCCGGACACAGACGGGGTCTAGTGTGAACCGCGTACGTCGCCAGTCACAGCTTGCACCGATTGCTCGTAGCTGACCCAAAATGCGGTTTTCATATTCGTCCTTCCACGCCCAGATGCGCTTCACTAATTCCTCGCGGCCCAAGTCGTGCCGGGTTTTTTTTTCCCGAGCGTAGATGAGACGCTCCACAACCGCTTGCGTAGCGATGCCTGCGTGATCGGTGCCGGGAATCCATAAAGCGTTAAAACCTTGCATACGTCGCCAACGGATGAGCACATCCTGAATGGTGTTATTCAAGGCGTGCCCCATATGCAGGGCACCGGTTACATTTGGCGGTGGGATGACAATTGTAAAAGCTTTACGCTGATCGTCCGGGTCACTATGGAAATAACCGCGTTCTTCCCAGAACTGGAGCCACCTCTCCTGCGCCACTTTTGGATCGTATGCCTTAGGAAGCTCAGTCGCCATGTTTGCCATGTTTGCTAGGTCCCCTGTTCATGGTCCTTGAACAGTTTGTATTCGATTGAATCCACCAGAGCCAACCAGGATGCTTCAATGATGTTCTCACTAACGCCCACTGTACCCCAGACATCCTGATGATCGCGGGATTCGATTACCACTCGCACTCGGGCGGCTGTACCTGCTCGTGGGTTCACCACTCGGACCTTATAGTCCACCAGCTGCATCTCTGTGAGCCGGGGATAAAAACGCACAAGGGCTTTCCGCAGCGCACCGTCGAGTGCATTGACGGGCCCGTCACCTTCACTTGCAGTATGTTCGATCTCTCCAGCCACCCGAACCCGCACTGTACCCTCCGTCACGGGAGTCCCATTTTCGCGAGCTTCGATGTTGACTCGGTAACTGATGCGCTCGAACCAGGGTTTGTAGAGCTTGAGCTTCTTGTCCACTTCCCAGGGTTTGTGGTCACGGGCCAACTTTCTTACCAACAAGTCAAAGGAAGCCTCTGCAGCTTCGAACTCATAGCCCTGATTTTCGAGTTCTTGTACGGTATTTAAGATCTTGGACATCAGGACTTTATCGTGAGAGAGTTGATACTTGGCTGTTTTGGACAGGATTGTGGAATGGCCCGAGAGCTCTGATACCAGAATCCGGCGTTCATTTCCTACCCGAGCTGGATCGATGTGCTCATAGGTACTCGGGTCTTTGGCAACGGCGTGTGTGTGCATACCACCCTTGTGGGCAAAGGCACTTTGCCCTACGAAGGGTTGTCCGGGTCGAAAGTTCATGTTGGCCAGTTCGTAAACATAGCGTGAGGTCTCCGTGAGCCGGGCAAGACTGTCAGGCAGTAGCACGTCGTAACCATACTTAAGTGCTAGGTTCGCGATGACGCTAACCAGATCGACGTTGCCGCACCGCTCCCCGATGCCGTTAATTGTCCCTTGGACTTGAGTCGCCCCGGCCTTCACTGCGGCTAGAGTGTTCGCTACAGCCACGTCGCAGTCGTTGTGACAATGTATGCCGATTTCACAACTCACCACCCGACTTACTGTGCTAACCAGTTCAGCGATTTGCTCGGGGAGTGTCCCGCCATTGGTATCACACAAAATCACTACGCTGGCCCCAGCTTCGGCGGCGGCTTGCAGCGTTTGCAAAGCGTATTCCGGGTTAGCTCGGTAGCCATCGAAAAAGTGTTCCGCGTCGTAAAACACCTCGCGACCGTGACTCTTGCAGTACGACACCGAATCAGAAATCATTCGCAAGTTCTGCTCCAACGTCGTGCCCAGCACTTGATTAACGTGTAAGTCCCACGTCTTACCCACAATGGTTACTACTTGCGTCTGAGCGTCGAGCAGTGCCTTCAAACACGTGTCCGTTTCCGGTGATGTGTTTTTCCGCCGCGTCATGCCAAACGCGACGACCTTCGTATGCTGAAGCGGCAGGTCACGGACTGCTTGGAAATACTCGAAATCCTTGGGATTCGAGAGCGGATAGCCGCCTTCGATGTAGTCTACCCCCAATTCATCAAGCTTTCGAGTGAGCAAGAGTTTATCTTGTAGCGAAAAGTTCACGCCCTCGCCTTGGCTGCCATCACGAAGCGTGGTGTCGTAGATGTAAACTCGGCTCATGGCGTGCACACTCGCATTTGGTGGTCACGGCAAGAAAAAACCCCGAAGCGATTGCTTCGGGGTCGATCACTTGTGATGCTCCGACCCCATTCACCCCGTAATGACACCAATCGTACCGACAATTCGCGCACCCTGCGCGGAGCGAATTGCGATCGTAACAGAGAAAGGGATGAACAGAGGCATGATTTTGCTTTCAAGCAGTAACTAAAACCATTTTACCTTCGTGGTTTCAAGCGTCAACTCAGCCTCCAGTAAGTTTTTTCCACAATTCCTTGTAGTTCCTCAGGAATTCGGTTCCTTTTTGAACGTCAGGGTAGGCTGTGCCAACCTCGCACAATGTGTAACGGTCGTAGTCCATTTCGCGGAGCAGTTTGAACAACTCCCGGTATGGGTATCGCCCTAAAGCATCGTTCTCGAGATCGTTAATGTGACATGATTTTATGAACGGCTTTAGTAATTCAAACGCCGCCTTGACTGATCTGTTCTCCACGTCTGTGGGATTAGAATTCCAACATACACCAACGGAGGGATGTCCGCAAGCATCCATGATTGCTCGTGTGTTCTTGGGGATCTGCGTCACCGGACCATGAACTTCGAGCCAAATCTCCACTCCGGCATCTGCTGCTGCCTTACCACATTCGACGAGTGCTTTACCGATTTGTTCGAATGTCTTTTGTGGATCAGCATTTTTAGGTACACCGTTAGGGCGTACCTTTACACCCTTACCGCCAAGGTCCTTGACCAGTGAAACAAACCGCTTGCATTCTTCAATATTTCGCTTAACGATTTCCAAATCGGGCGAATGGAACTCGCACACACTGCCACAACCCCAAAAGACTACTCCTGAGTCAACGAACTGTTTCTTGATTGTGCGGCGTTGCTCGGGACTCAGAGTTGGTTCAACGCCGTGCTTGTGTGTGGTGCGGCACTCAATTGCTGCGATACCGACCTCTTGTGATACCTTAAGAAGTGTGTTGAGATCCCAATCCTTGGGAACATTGTAGGTCACCAGTCCCAACTTGAACTTGACGTCCGTGTTCTCAGCCGCCTGTGTAGTGGCCAAAACTGTGGCACCCGCAACTCCCAAAAACTCCCGTCGGGTGAATTGACCCATCATTTTTTCTGCTCCATTTGGGATTGAGGCTCTGGAACCGAAGTATGGTCGTGGATAATTCGCCAGCCATCCGGGAACTTGCGGAGAATCAAAGTGTAACGACCCCAGTCTTTTTTCTCACCTCGTATTAACTCAAATCGACCTCGAACAGTGGCCGCATCCGGATTGAGCAATTCCACCTCCACCTCGTCGAAGGAAAGGATACCCATCTCTTTCTTGCCTAATGATAGGTAGCGTTTCACGTAACGCTCACGAGTCAGCTCCCAGCCGCGGGTGATTGTACCGCCAGATATGAAAGTAAGTTTGTCACTTTTCCAGTATCCTTGCATAAATCCGTCGATGTCGCCTCGGTTCCACGCTGCTACCTGCTCGTGCAATACTGTACGGATTCGCTTTTCTTCATCGGTTTGGGATGGCATTTGCGCAATGGCCACAATTATAGTCAATAATCCAAATCCAATCATGCTCTCAATCCTCCTGTTGTGTTCGGGTAAAGTTGCCAATCAGTTTCGTCAAGTCAATCTTGTTTAGCTACGTGGGTTTACCCAGATATCTTCTCAGGGTACAGTGAATGGACACGGGCGAACCTTTGGCGGAGACCCTCACGATGTTGCATCCTGCTCTCGACTGGTTGGTCAAAAATCACGAGGAAATCGTTCGTGGTTTGGCAGATCTGGTAGCAATCCCAAGCATCAGCACCGACGGTGAGCATCAGGCGGAGATTGACCGAACGGCTAAGCTCACTTGCGACATGATGCGGCAGGCGGGCCTGCACAACGTTGAAATGTTGAAGGTTGGTCATTCTTTACCCTACGCTTACGGCGAATGGCTCGAAGCGAATGGCAAGCCAACAGTGTTCCTTTACGCACATCACGATGTGCAACCAATCAACTACGTTGAACAATGGCAAACTGATCCGTGGAAATTGACTCGTCGGGATGGCCGTTTGTATGCTCGTGGAGCTGCTGATGACAAGGGGGCAATTTCAGCTTTTCTGGGGGCAATTGCGGCATATCGCAAAACTAGCAATTCGCTACCCGTTAATATTAAGATGCTGGTCGAGGGTGAAGAGGAAATTGGATCGAAGAACCTACTTAAGTTCTTCGACGTTCACAAAACTCGCATCAAATCTGATGTCATTGTTGTTTGCGACACCGAAAATATCGAAGTCGGGTTGCCGAGTATAACCTACTCGTTACGGGGTATTGTGGCCGTGCAGGTTGATGTGACAACTGCACGGTTGCCTGTCCATAGTGGTATGGGCGGCGGTGCACTACCGGATGCTGCGATCGCCTTAAATAGCATCCTCGGACGATTGTTTTGGGAGAATTCCCCCTTACCAATTCCCGGCTTTTATGATCAAGTTCGCCCGTTGACGGAGAGGGAACGAGCGGCTTTTCAAAAGCTCCCGTTTGATGTTGATCGATTCCGCAAAGAAATAGGAATGGTTCCATCAGCGCGATTCGCGATTGAAAACGGGTTCGATCACTACTCTCAAACTTGGCGTCGGCCATCGGTGACCGTGATTGCTCAGGAAGCGAGTTCAATCAAAGGTGCATCCAATCAAGTCTTGCCCAAGGCCTCCGCGATTGTGAGTTGCCGACTTGTGCCCGATCAAAAGCCTGAAAAAGTCCTCCAGGATTTGACTGCATTTCTGACCAAAGACCCACCTTGGGGCTGTGAAGTGAGAGTTGCTCCTCACGGACCAGCAGTGGATTGGTGGATGACGGATCCCAACGGCCCGGCCTTCGAGGCTGCTTTAGCGGCTATGCGGGGTGGATTTAACCGCGACCCTGTCGGAATTGGTTGTGGGGGAAGCATCGGTTTCGTTGGTCCACTGGCGGAATTGTTTGGCGGTGCACCGGCTTTGCTGCTGGGTATTGAAGATCCAGCGAGCAATGCACACGCTCCAAATGAAAGCCTTCACGAAGCGGACTTCAAAAAACTCATGGCGTCCTTGGTGAGACTATTTGACAATCTTGGTAAACTCACACCAAGTCAGCTGAAATGAGTTTGGTAGGTTCAAATTTAGCATAAATTCCTTTCATGCTGTGAGCGTTAGCTAGCAAGTTTTGGCCATTCAGTTTTCGATACTGGAACAATCGGAACCAATTAAACTCGAAACTTGAGCATGTTCCGATTGCTTCAACCGAATTACTGACTGGGCAAGGCATAATAGCTGGTGACATCTTGGCTTAACTCCAGAGCCGTCGGATATTGGGTTTTGTTCGATTTCGCTTAGATGCGGATTCTAACATGAGCTACGCTCGCCACCTCATAGTTGTTGCTCTCGCTACGGTTACAAGTCCCTTGGCCATAGCTCAAGTGAGGGAGCCCAAACGAGCTGAAAAGCTCGACATTGAGATTCGCTATCGAATACGGGCTGACCGGGATGAACGCATTCGTCAATTCCGAGAGCTGGAACAATATTTAGCAACGCTCGGTTTTCAGGATGCGCGAAAAGACGATCCCGATCGTGATCTGGATGTGCTCGATCCCACAGCTGAACGATTTAACGGCACCATTTCGTCGGTAAACGTATTTCGAGTCTTGGATGACCCCCGTGTTTTGAACATCCTTTTTGCACCGGCAGGTCATCAATACCCCGATTCGGAGGATAAGCCGGTCGCGATCCGGGCAGTGGTTCGCAGTGGACTTTTACCAAATCAGCAGCAGTTGCTTTATAACCAAGTGCTGCGACATCTGGAACAGCTTGGCTTTCACAACGCTTTGGGTTATGACACGCAAGCTTATACTCAGCTCAAAGGAACAGTACCTCTGAAAAATCTGAAGTTATTAGTCAGAGATTTGCGAATGGAGCCTTCGGGCTGGTTTCTGCCGAATGTACCGCCCGATCGATTGCCCCGACCATTGGCCGACCGCAACCCCTTGCGTTGGGTTGAGGTAATGGCATTGACTGATCCACCGCCGTTGTTTGAAGTCCCGCAATTGTCACCGATACAAGCGAAATTGACACCTGAAATTCGTGCTCGATTGCAGGACCCGTCAGCCAGAGATACGCCATTACGAGTGATTGTGTTCTTTACCAATTCGATAGATGATCAAGTTGAACAGCTTCGTACTCGGTTGCTTGCCGATTTCCCGCCGACTCCCCGACGTGATGCCAGTGGGAAGCCTATCATAGGACCCGATGGTCTACCAGTATTAACAGATGGTGCAACACTGCATGGGGCCATTGGCAACCTTGCTAGCATTCGCTTTGACCGTCCGGCGGATGTCGAACGGTTCGCAATGAACTCATCAGTCATTTCTGTTCGAACACCTCAAGAGGCTGGTGAGACGGTAGTTCCATCAGCAGCTAATGCTCAAGCCCCCACCGGCCAAGAGGTGTTGCAATCTTCGAAGATGAATCAGTTGCAACAACTCGGATACGCTGGAGCTGGAGTCAAAGTCATCTTAATCGCTTCGGATTTCACAGGAGTTGAAAAGCTCATTGGGAACAGCTTACCGGCCAAAACCGTTCTATTGGATATGACAGCAGAACTAAGCCCCGAAATTCTGCCTTTGCCGGTCCAACCTAGCCGAGTTGGTACGGGAGTGAGCGCCGCCAAAGCCCTGGCCTTATCAGCTCCGGATGCGGAGTTGGTACTGGTCCGGATCGACCCCGGCTCCTTTTTCCAACTCTTCGAGATCATCCGATTGATTCAAGGTGACACGACCTATTCGGACGCCATGCGTTCCCGGCTTATTGATTTGACAAATCGCGTGAATGAATCCAATCGGAAGAAGGACCAGGCTGTTACAGAGTATCGTGTGGCGTTTTCTGATCTTTCCGATGACGAGGCAAGCAAGACACGACGGGAGCGAGCGAAAAAGAATCTTGATCTGATTATCCTTGAACAAGAAGAGTTGAGTCGGCGGATCACGCGCTTCAATGACCTGCAAAGGAACATGACTACGTCGTTGGCCGGAGGAAAGGTCATCGTAAACACCTTGGTCTGGGAAAGTGGCTATCCGCTCGATGGCATTAGCGCGTTAAGTAAGTTACTCGAGCGACAGGCTGCTCCGCCCCCTATAGGCCTGATTCCTCGGCCCGGTGATCCGGCAGCCAGGCCTAGGCCCCCACTTGTTTGGATCCAGGCTTCTAGTATGGCTGGAGCTTCAGATTGGGGTGGTCCTTTCTTGGATCTCAACCGTAATGGGATGATGGAGTTTGCCACCCCTTCACAACCTCTTCCGGAGGGAAGCTGGACGCCTGAGCTGAATTTTCTGTGTTTGCAATCGCTTAACGGTCAAACGAATCAGAACCTACCCGCTGGTGTAAAACTCCGAGTTACGATTCAGTGGCGTGAATCGCGTGATCCCAGTTTGTCAGGCCTCGATATTCCCGCGAAACCAGTCGCGTTGCGAGTGTTTCGACAACTGGATCCCACTGGTTCTACTCGACCCAGCGATGAAATGGCAGAAGTTGCTCGAAGTGTCGGAGGACCTTATCCAATCTTCCGAAACGAAAACTTCATAATTTACGAACAAATCCTTGATTTGACGACTCCTGTAGTTGGTCGTTATGCACTTGTGGTCGATGCTGGTTTTCAGCCTGACCCCCTGTTACCGGCATTGCGGCGTGAAGTCGAAATTCAGCCACGGGTAGTTATTGAAACATTGAGCGCCAAACCGGGTGAAGCCACTGTCGTTTTTGAAACCTACACCAATCCGGCTGCAGGAGTCGGTATCCCAGCGGATTCGGGTGGGGCCGTTACAGTGGGAGTCGCGCGATCCGGTGAATTAACAGGTGGTGGCCCAGGAATTACACTGCGGGCCAAGCCGGATTTCTTTGGCCCCCAAGCGATCCAACTCGGTGATCCGAATCTGCAAGGCAGCGGAACGGCAGCAGCGTTTGTTGGTGGTATGGCCACTGCCCTAGTTCAAGCCGGAGCGAGCGGAGCAAACCCCTTTCTTTCGTCCGGGTTCACCCCAGGCAAAAGTGCAGTGGTTCCCGAGCAGTGGATGCGGTATCTTCGTCCGCTTAGCCGACCTGCGAAGTGATGCCTCGCAATTTCGATCCGATTAAGAGGGTTTTGATAAAGACCTGGACAAGCTTGGTAGTAGAAACCATTTAAGACTGATATTTCAGCATCAAATGTTTCGAAATGTTGTGCGATTTTACCAAACAACACACTTCGAATGATCTGTTGCTATTTAATATAAAAACTCAATTCTAACGTAAACCCGGAATGGTTTCCTCTGGCCCGTTAGTCTTGGATACATACGGATACACCTTGAATGTTTTCAGTCGCCATTGACCATCTGGCTCACAGATGAAAAGGACTTTGAGGTGTGTGTAGTACGCTGCTCCTGTTTTGGGATCGCCTTTTGCGTCGAAGACGATTTCAATCTGATTGTCTCCAATTTGCTTCACTTTATCTCGATCAAAATTCCAAACCGCGGTGCGGGCATCGTATTGTTGCAACACATTGGCCAACTTGAGGCGAAAATCAGCCTTGTTTAGGCCACGGTACTCGAAGTCGGTCGAGATACGGGCATCAAACACACCCCAATTCCGCTCGTTCGCTGCTTGGGAAAGTTCTCGGATTCCGCGTACGGCAGCCTCTCGCGGACTATCAACAAGCACATCAATTAAGCCCTGTGCCGCTAATAGGAGTAAGGCCAGGAGAAAAACGTAAAGAGTTGGACGGCTACGGCGACTCAGCCACTTGAACCCGGCGGCGAGGATGATCGCCGCCAGGAACAAGTAAAAGTTTGGCAATGGATCAGCGAGAATGGTGGGTATCATGAGAAAGTGGGTAAATACCCACAGCATTTAGCGCCGAAGTTCCGCACCATAAATCGCAGCCGAGCCGAGCTGTTCCTCGATTCGGAGTAATTGATTGTATTTGGCTATGCGATCCGTACGACTAGCCGAACCTGTCTTAATTTGCCCACAGTTGGTGGCCACTGCCAAATCAGCAATGGTGACATCTTCAGTCTCGCCACTGCGGTGGCTTAGGATAGCGGTGAACTTATTACGCTTGGCTAGCTCAACAGCGTCGAGCGTCTCACTCAAGGTTCCGATCTGGTTGACTTTAACTAGTATGCTATTGCCACAGCCCTCATCAATCCCACGACGTAGTCGTTGAGTGTTCGTCACGAACAAATCGTCGCCAACTAATTGGACCTGATCACCGAGTTTGGCAGTTAGTTTTTGCCAACCGATCCAGTCGTCTTCATCAAGCGCATCTTCAATTGATCGAATTGCGGGCCAATCTTGGCAAAGTTTCACCCACATATCAATCAGCTCATCACTTGACACAACTTTGTTGGGATTGCTTTTGAAATAGCAGTAGCCTTCCTTGCCTTGTTGCTTAAGTGGTTCCCGGAGTTCTGTGCAGGCAGCATCCAATGCAAAGGCGATCTGCTCCCCAAGCTTGTAACCAGCCTTTTCGATTGCAACGGCGATGGTTTCCAGTGCTTCATGAGCCGATGGAATGTTGGGGGCAAAGCCACCTTCATCACCAACTGAGGTATTTAATCCTTTGGACTTCAGAACCTTTTTCAGACTATGGAAGACTTCCGCCCCCATGCGCAATGCTTCGCAGAAGCTCTTAGCACCAACGGGCATGATCATGAATTCTTGGAAGTCTATGGTATTATCCGCATGCTTACCACCGTTGAGTATGTTCATGAGGGGGATCGGAAGGGTACGGGCGTTTGTGCCACCGACGTATCGGTACAATGGCAATCCGACAGAATTTGCCGCGGCGTGAGCAACAGCGAGTGAAACGCCTAGTATGGCATTTGCACCAAGACGCCCCTTATTTCTCGTTCCGTCCAGCTCCAACATCTTCCGATCAATTCCGACCTGATCCCCAGCGTCTAATCCTATAAGTGTTGGAGCAATAATATCCATAACATTACGAACCGCCGTCAGAGTTCCGAGTTTGTTGTACCGTTTGGGATCTTGGTCTCGTAACTCGACAGCTTCGTGGGCACCGGTACTGGCTCCACTGGGAACAGCGGCTCGACCGGAGCTACCATCGCTGAGGTGTACATCAACTTCGAGTGTCGGGTTACCACGGCTGTCGAGGATTTCCCGAGCTTTGATCGCGCGAATGGTTCGGCTCATCGTGTTGCTTCGATGGGTGGATCGCATGTTCGATGCGATTGGAGACTTGATTCGAATGTTGGGATACAGGGTTAAGGGTTGCCGGTCAAGATATGTTAAAAAGAACAGACCGGCTTTGGCTGGTGGGGGTCAGTTCTTCAATTCGTTGCAGACTTCATGTCTGACAACAAAGCAGGTGCTCATCGGGCCAAAGCCGGTCGAGGGGGGCGGCCTGAAGCTACGAGGAGTGAAGCTACCCGTGAACCTCAGGGAGTGACCGGGATCGATCGACGTCGGGGGCCGTCCACACGATTAACCGGTCCCAACGGTTGGGATACCACGACAGCAACAACTGTCGGATCGCACCACCGACTTCCGCCCACCGAGGACTGCACTCAATTGGCTACTTGGGCAGTTGTGTGAGTGTGAAACATCCGGATCGCCTTCTATTATCGTCCGGCAAAACAAATCTACCATTACATCGGCGAGTGAGAAATTGGGCTTGACACAGATCCACTGATTTCCTCCACACCGACCGGCCTGCTGACTTAGAATCTAGCGCAAGCTCTTTAACTTATTCGTAAATTTAGTCACTATAGAGGCTTAAGTAGGCTAGTCATTTAAGAATCTTAAGCGGAATTTTAGATCATTGAAAAAAGCTTCAAACGTTCAAGGATGGAATGTTCCTGCCCTAATCAGTCACTTTTATGTAGCAGAAACACTTTTGACTTGCACTTGCGTGTTTCGGTGACCCAAATAGATAGCACTTAACCCTTCAATCCTTTGAGGTGAGCTCATGATCAGGTTATGCTTGTTTGGCGTTTTCGTTGCAGGGTTATTGCATTCGGCTGCGACCAGCGCTCAAGAGAAAAAAAATCAAGATCCACAGATAGTTAAGGGACAAGGTCAAAAAGACAACGAACCGCCAACCAAGTTAAAAGGGATCTTGCCGATGAACTGGGGAAAAATCGGCTTAAGTGAGGAACAAAAACAAACCATCTATCGGATTCAAGGCAAATATGGAGCTGAGATCGACAAGCTCGAATCGAAAATCAAGGAGCTTAAAGCGAGTCGTGACAAAGAGATGAAAGCGGTGCTAACACCTGAGCAAAAGAAACGACTCGAAGAGATTCTCCTAGGTAAGGACAAAGAATAAAGGTTTCTCACGGCTGCTAAAATCATTTTCGAGAGTACGCTATCCATGGGCTTGTCTTACGAAATTCACTTCCCAGGTGGGCACGCACCCGCCTGGGACACAATCTTCAATGCGCTTACACATCATGGGGTCACTACTCAACTCCGAATGATTGACGGTGTGCCAGCTCTGCCCGACGAAACTCCACCAAATGATTGTCACGAGTTACGAATCACTTGTGGGGTGGGAATGCTAACACTACGTCGCAAAAATGCAAACTACACTTGTACAGTCTGGGGTAATGCCGATACGGAACTTCTTAAGATGTTACGTCGTGTTGTGTGGGTTTGTGCCGAAGTAGGTGATGGAGTCATTTCTGATTCGGTGCAGACAGTGACACCAACTGAATTTCTAAAGTGGCTAGATACTTCTGAATGAGTTGATGGTAGTCAAATCAGGTTGCCACCGAAGTCTGGGTGATAACAATTTTGAATTGCCGGCCACTGCTATGCTGATGAGCAAGACCCAGATAAGCGGCCGAATAAATTCGTAAATTCGATTGGTCGCGTTAATTGAGACGACTAAGAGTGTAAGTTTCGAGGCTTCTAGAACTCCAACACGAGTTCTGTTTGTCTACATCGAAATCATTCGGACTGTCTCTAATAGTACCCTTAAATCATCGCATCAGACGTATTATCGATTTCGGTTAAAGTGGAGTCGTCTTATTGGCAGGCTACTTAACCGCCGACAGGGCCGCTAAATTTATACTCCTATTTTAAGGATTGCGGATGCATCGTACATAGTTAAATATCGATATCAGCAGTTGGTACTAGGCGATCGTTAGTCGGCAGCAAGTTGTTATGGTCCTTAACAACTATAAAGCAGGCCAAGTTCAACTCGAGCACTCTAGTGGATAGGTGACCTCAGTGTCATCTTCACTTCGAGATGTATTTGCTGAGGGCATACATGGCTCCAGTCGTTAGAAGGCACCCTCCAGCGTAGTACCACGGTTGGTACCCATAGTTTTCGAACTTTGGGTTAACCCCGACAATAACAAATAGGGTTGCCGCCATTAGTGCCGTGAGAAATATCGCGTAAATGACGTTTGATAGAGCATCACGCCAAGATTGAATTTCGGAGCTCATGTCGGACCTCAGGGTTAAAGTCGATTGAAGATGACCGTTCGTTAAGGGTATGAATGATGCCACTCACTTTCGACAAACGGTTGGAGCCGGGACGGGAAAAAAAGCTCGAGTAGCAATTTGAAAGTGGACATAGCGAGAATGCTGAGTTTTCGCCTGGCGCTTATCGCTGCCCGGCCTCTTGACGGGCGGTAGCCACCGGCTGCGACTTCAGTCCCGATTGCACGATACATCCGTGCCGCAGTGGCGACCGCCAAACGGCACCGAGGCGTTAGGTAGTCGAGTCCGAGTTCGCCGGATCGGTAGTAGCGCTCGGCCAGTGTCAGGCAACGACGAACTGCGGGGGCGAACAACCGGTCGCACAATGGTTCGTGGAATTCCGGTCTACGACCAAGCCACTCGGCAGGCAGGTAGAGCCGGCCACGGACCCAGTCCTCGGCCACGTCCCGGGCAATGTTAGTCAACTGCATCGCGATCCCAAGGTGATCGGCGTGGAGAAGGGCGTCGTTGTTTATTACGCCAAGGGCATGGCACATCATTAACCCGACCACCCCGGCGACCCGGTGGCAGTAAAGCAGCAATTCTCCTTCCGTTAGAAAATGTGCGCCACGGACATCAGTCTCGAATCCAGCCAGCATTTCAAGCGGGTATTCCTTTGGGACACCGCAAGCTCGAGCTACCCGCCGGAGGGCGGTGGCTGGGGGGTTGGTGACCGGTCGGCCGGCGTACACGTCGTCCACCTCGGTCCGGAGCTCGACCAATGCGGCGGCGGCCGACGTCGGGTCGGGGGCATGGTCGATCCGATCGTCGGCGGCGCGACACCAAGCATAGAGAGCCTCCGCCCACTCTCGTTCTTGTCGTGGTAAGAGTTGAGCGGCCAGCGCAAAGCTTTTGGAATGCCGGCGGATCACCTCGCGGTCACTCATAGTCGGTAGTCCTGTGCGATAACCGATACAGTCGCCTTGGCTGAGTTCACCACCCCGGGTACGCCCGCCCCAGGGTGTGTTCCTGCGCCGACGATGTACAGGCCGGGAATGCGCTGGTCGCGGTTGTGCGGGCGGAAGTACGCGCTCTGGGTTAGCCGTGGGGCCACAGAGAACGCCGAACCGTGCCGGGCCTTGAGAACGGAGGCGAAATCTGCCGGTGTGAACACCCGTTGAGTAACGATGTGCCGCTTCAAGTCGGGTAAGTGATCTTCGAGGGCGTGCAAGATCCGGTCGGCGTATTTCGGCCCTACAGTTGTCCAGTCGATCTTTGCCCGTCCGAGATGTGGTACTGGACTTAGGACGTAGAACGCCTCGCACCCCGGTGGTGCCAAAGATGAGTCAGTCACAGTGGGGGCATGTAGATATAGGCTGAAGTCCTCAGGCAACCGGCAGCCGTGAAAGATGTCGTCGAGTAGCCCCTTGTATCGTGGACCAAAGAGGATCGTGTGGTGGGCCAAATCCGGGTAGCGGATAGCCGTGCCGAAGTAAACGACCACTAGTGACATCGACCACTCCATGCGGTCGAGCTTGCGGACCATTGAGGCAGCGTCTGGTTCGTGTCGATATAGATCAGCGTAGGTGTGATGCAGGTCGGCATTTGACACGACGAGATCGAACGGCTCGGTCCCGGCGACGTCGGTGGTAACGTGATGAACGGCCCGTCGGCCGTTGGCCTGCGGCTCGACCCGCACGCCACGCACGGGAGCGTTCAGTCGTAACTCTCCGCCGAGGTCGGCAAACAGGCGGACGAAGGCGTTCACCAGCGAGCCGGTCCCGCCCCGCGGGAAGAACACCCCCCACTCGCGCTCGATGTGGTGGATGAGCGTATAAACGGCGCTGGTCTCGTATGGGTTACCCCCAACAAGCAGCGGATGAAAGCTGAACGCCTCGCGCAAGTGTTCGTTGGAGATAAAGTGAGCGATGGTGGCGTATACGCTTCGGTCGGCACGGAGCCGGGCCAAGTGCGGGGCCGCCTTAACCATGTCCCAGAAACGCAAGAATGGTTTGGCTCCGAGTTCGATATATCCCTTTTTAAAGACCTTCCGCGAGTAGGCAGCGAACCGCCGGTAGCCGTCCACGTCGGGTGGGTTGATCCGGCGGATCTGCTCCAGCAGCGCGTCCTCATCCCGAACGTAGTCAAAACTAACACCGTTGGGCCAAACGAGCCGATACATGGGTGAAACCGGCAACAGTTCCACGTAGTCGGCCAATTTTTTATTCCCGGCCTTGAAAACCTCCTCTAGGCAATCTGGAGCAGTAATAACAGTTGGCCCGGCGTCGAATGTGAACCCGGTATCGCGATAGACATAGGCACGACCACCGGCTTTGTCGCGAGCCTCGAATACGGTCGTGCGCACGCCAAGCGCTTGCAGTCGACAGGCGGCCGCCAGCCCGCCGAACCCGCTCCCGATCACTGCAGCGCGAAGGTCACGCATAGCGTTCCTCTAGCCGTCGGACTTCTAGTAGCAGCTCGTCGAGAGCAGGCCCGGTGGGGACAACGGCGACCAAGTCGGCGGCAGCAGCAGCAAGCCATTCCCGAATTGGCCGGGCGGGGTCTGGTCCGAGAGCCTCCAGCAGTTCGCGGGCTAGTTCAGACGCGTCGCCCATCCCTGCCGCGAGCTGGGCACCCCGGGCTTGCAAGGAGTCGAACCGGGCAGGCGGGAGCCGTTCAGCGGCCCATGCCCAAGGCCACGTCACCCGTCCGTTAAGCAGATCTTCGGGGAGCTTCAACGGTCCGGCCGCCCCAGTCAGTTCCGAAAGGTCGTTCTGCATCTGCAGTCCAACGCCGAGCCGTTCGCCAAACATCGCCAGTGCGGCGATTATGCCAGTCTTGGCCTCGGCGGCGACCGCCCCCAGTTCTGCCGCAAGCGCCATCAGGCTTCCCGTCTTCCATCGACTGATCGTGTTGGCTAACGGAACGATTTCCGATGGGGTCAGATCCCCGATGCGGGCAGCAAGGTCCAGAGCTTGCCCTTCGTGGCAGCGGCGAACGGCTTCGATCGCTCGGCGGTGCATTTCTCGCTCGACACGACATGAGAAATCCATCCGGCTAATCAACGAGAGAGCCCAGAAGTAAAGCCAGTTGCCGGCATTCAAGGCCAGCGGTAGGCCGATCTGCCGATGCAATGTGGGGCGACCACGACGTAGTAGGGAACCGTCCTCGATGTCATCAACGACCAGCGATCCGGCATGCAACAACTCGATAACCCAAGGCAGGGCCTCGGGCGGTTCGTCAGTGCGGCCGGCCAGTTTCCAAGACAGGTCCACCAGCCGGGAGCGGAACCGCTTGCCGGGCCGGGATAGGAACTCATGAATCGGACCGATGAGGGCCGACTCCCATAGCGGTTGCGGAACCCCATCTGGGAATACGCCAATCAACCGCATGATTAGAGCGAGCGGATCGAATGTGGGCGGCGAGGGTGATGCCCGTGCAGATGTTTGAGGCGTTTGGATGAGAACCATGACAAGCTCCCGTAGCGACGGAGAGGACGGAGCAGATCGATCCTTGGCGGGCGGCCGAGAAGAATGCGGGCAGCGTCCGCTGGGGTGAATTCCAAGGCATAGAACCGGGCAAGCACAGCCGGAGGTAATGTGCGGTACAACCGCGAGAAGACCTGTCGGCGGCCATCTGGTGGCACGAACTTGAAGAGCAGCCAATTCAACAAACGGGCGAAGCACAACCGTGGGTAGAGCCGGTGGGCCAGGGCCATGGCGGCCCTATAGGCGGCTTCTGGGCAGACCGATGCGACCGCCCTTGCCAAGCGGAGAGCGATCGGAAATGAGTAGCCAGTTGCCGGGTGGAACCAGCCGCCGGCGTACCCGCCAACAAGCGGACCGTTCGCCGCCGGTGTCGATTGCGGCTGCCAGGGCATCGGTAGGACACCGGACTCTTCCCGAAGAACTCTCCACTCAACCGCTCGCCTAGTAAGATATGCTTCGACTCGCGCCAAAGCGGACTTGTGATCGAGTTCAGGTCCGTCCGAGAAGTATGTATCCTCGACCAGAACACGGGTAGGCGCTAGCGGCAAAATGTACATAAAGTGGAATCCGTCGTCCTGCGGGATGGTAGCGTCAATCACGACCGGCAGGTGGTCCGACCAAGGCGAGGATAGCTCCACTTCTAAACCGAGGAACTTCTGGAAGCCGCAACCGCTGGCACCACTTGGGCCACGTGAGTCAATTACGCATCGGGCGGTGAGGACCTCGCTGCTTTCCAAAGTGACTCCTTTTAAGGCCACAAACGCTACCCGGGTCTTCAAACGTAAATCCCATCCGCGGGCAGCCCCACATTGTCGCACTACCGCGTGGAATTGCGCAGCAGTGATCGTGGCGTAACGGGAGGGTACTACGCGGGTGAAATCTGCGAACCGCACCTCGTACGCCGGCCAAGACGCAACTATAAGGGGTTCAATGAAGGTTTCTGTTCCGGCCGGTATGTCAGCCGTGTGGAACGACCAGGTATGATTCCCGCCGAAGCGTTCAGTCGCTTCGAGAATACACACGCGGACCTGGGGACGGTAGTTTGCTAATGCCAAAGCAATGAGACCGTTCTGTAGCCCGCCGCCGACCAAGATGTAGTCGTAGTCGTATCTGCTCACAGCGCGACCTCGGAAAACGGGTTAACATTGCATCGAGTGGCCGCCCAGTGGAGTAGGATGTGTGGAATGGCTACCACGCTCAGCCCGATGAACGCTGACTGTACCAGTCCGCGGTCGAGTGACTGATTAGATGCCCATACCCACCAACCCACGGCAATCATCACCACTGCGAGGAGGGTAAGCGGGGCGGCTTCTCTTAAGACTCGCGACAGGCCTGAACAGAGGTTGTGCGGATTCGCCTGACGGGCCAAGCGATAGAGTTCCACAGATGAGTGCCACCCGCAGAAATATAGAAGGAAGCTCACCAGCGGGGGAGCGAATGCATAGACTACTGAGAAAACTACTGCCCGAACGCCGCAGAGCGTTGAGGCCGTGAATGCCAGGGCAATTCCGACCAGCACGATGACAATGAGTATCAACCGGAGTTTCACGTCATGAAGTATGTCTACCGGCCACTGGTCCCCAGGGATGACCCAGGTCAGCAGTCGGTTGAACTCGGCGGGTTGAAAGAGTGATGGTACCCAGATCACCATTCCGCCTAGGAGAGTGGCTCGTACCAACCCGCCGGGCGAACAGGATCGACACTCCGCGATCCCGAAATGAAGGGCTGAAAGCACGATGAAAACAGCAATTGTTATCAATGGACAGAGAAACCAACTAAGCAACACTATGCCCATCACGGATAGATAGGCGGCAACGAATGCTAAGGTCCACAACGGCCCGAGCGCCGGGGTTAGTAGCAGGCGTCCGACCCGGTGGTCGAGACCGCCGTGCGGCATCCCGACCACCGCGACCAATATTGCAAGGACGACGGCTTGACCCTCCACGGACATACTCCAAGTTAGGTCACGCCATCACTGCAGCCGCCTTAAACTGCTCAGCCCGCTCTTCCTCTGTCAGTGCCTCGGTCTTCGTCCGTGCTATGATAAAGATGAGCAGCCCAAAACCCGCTTTCGCGATAATGTCAGCGATCGCATAACCGATCTGCGTGCCGACTACTCCCAGTCCCGACTTTTCCGGCAGAAGACCTGGGATAGCCCCTGGAAGAGAATCGCCGCGAATCGCGTAGGCGATTGGGTAGAACATCCAGGTAATCACGATCAGGTAGCGAGCGAGGGAAATGAGTGACCGTACAGACTCAGGCTGGCTGCCGAGCGACTTACTCAATTCAACCCAGAGTACATACAGAATGTACAGGAAGGGCACAGTGCTGAGCATGCCCCAGATCATTAGGGTAGTCCAATCCTGAGTCACCTCACCGGGATACCCTAGACCGATCATGAGCGCCGCGGCGATCACCAATTTAGTAAGCAGCGGCCGTGCCACTTCCTTGGATAGCCCCATCACCGCGATCAATTCCACCATGAGGAGTGGGACGGTCAGAATCCAGTCAGCGTAGCGGTAGAAGTCGTTGAAACCCTTGCCAGTGGGACTGTACGAGCCATCGCTGTAAGCAAAAGCCGATTGCCAGCTCAACCGAATCATGAAGTAGTGGTAACAGGCGATCGCTACCACAAGGCCCGATACCATTAGTGCCGGGCGGAATTTCGGGGCGACCAACGACCGGGCGGCGAAGAAAAAGATTGCGGCTGCACCCATGGTTGCAACCGTTAGTGAGAACACATTATCCACGAGGTTGTACTGGAACGTGGTGAGTGCTGGGAGAGAGCCGAACACTGTCATGGAACACTCCTAAAGGCAATGCGGAGGGACTTTGCAGCCGATTCGACTTCGTCACCGGCTAGGCGGGTGCCCCTCCAAGGGTTGGGGGGGGTTATGCAGGAATTAGGACGGTGTTGATCACATGGATGACCCCGTTTGTCGCCTCAATGTCGGGCTGAATAACGGTCGCACCGCCGACTTTCACACCATTAGTGGTATCGATGGACAGCTCACCGCCTTGAACGGTCTTGGCAGACTTGCCGTTAAGTCCGGCCACATCTTTGGCCATCACCTTGCCAGGAACGACATGGTAGGTCAGGATCGCGGTCAGTTTCGCCTTGTCTGCCAGAACGGCATCGAGGGTGCCGGGTGGGAGCTTGGCGAAGGCTTCGTCGGTCGGGGCGAACACAGTGAACGGGCCAGGGCCCTTGAGGGTTTCGACCAATCCAGCGGCCTGCACTGCTTTGACCAAGGTCGAGAACGAGCCGGCTGCAACGGCCGTGTCAACGATGTCGGGCATGTGGGGTACTCGCAAAAGTGAAAGTGAGACTACCGCGTTGATACGCGGAAACATTGGCTCGACAGCTTCACGCGAAGCTCGCCAATGCGAAAACCGTACCTGGATAGGATGGATAACAAATTATTTCTGCATCAAATTAACTGAGTTCAACTTTCTCCGATCATACTGGAAGCGCGACTGGTGCTAATGCTGGTCACTCTGGCAGCTGCACGTGATAGGCAGTCATGAGTCCAACGGAGGGCTTATTTGGTATGCAATTTCTCGAAATTTGTATTTGTATCCATTTAATGAAAATCCCATCGTTTGAGCCAGTGGAGTATTATGCACGGGAAGTCAAAGAAATACAGTTGATTACGAGGCTTTAAGACAGCAGAGACACTTTTTTAAAGCCGGTAAGCTCGAGCAGGAGGGGTTCAATCGGAGGCAGCCTTAACCCGGGGGTAGTATGTGCCGCAGTATGTGCCAATCACGGGTTCAGCTGAAATCTTACAATTCTATTTGCTGACTTGTTAGATTATTAAAGTGTTCGCTAATTTTAGCCTTCGGTCCATGCTGGCCCTACCCCTAAACATTCGATCTTCAATCCGTTAAGGCCGCTAACGATGTCTAAAAGCTGCTACAGGCTCCTTAAACTTACTCCGTATGGTTGAGGCCAAGTTGCCCCTTGGCGGGGTATAGTGAGCGGAGGATAATCAATCTGGGCTAAGAATGCAATTTTCTGGTTACCGTTAGATAATAACGGTGGCACTGGTGATCTGGGTTGTCTCGGGATGCGATCCGACAACTCGTCGAAAGGTGGTAAACTTGAAGGCTAGCTGGTGCCAATCGCCAGGACCAATTGTTCGAGAAACCGCTCTGTTGGCCGGCCGAACACTAGATCAGTTTGCCCAAGTTCACTCTGCAAAACTTGCTT
>Ga0272446_1000600_pt1 | contig 55425 bp, 42 predicted proteins | sample YNPCB0061_FD_194587 | JGI IMG/M metagenome (GOLD analysis project Ga0272446, IMG submission 194587) | Hot spring microbial mat communities from Yellowstone National Park, WY, United States - YNP-CB-006-1 | ecosystem: Environmental > Aquatic > Thermal springs > Hot (42-90C) > Sediment | place... | reverse complement strand
CGCATGCCCACCAGCACCACCGAGTGCGGAAAAGGCGTGGCCGACCGGTCGATGTACCCCGACCGAAGTTGCGTCAGGAACGAGACCATCGTCGGCCCCACCAGCCCGTCCGCTTCGTCGAAGAACAAGACCACGGGACGCGGCGACGCCTCGCTCAGCCTGCGCAAAAACAGCAGCATCGCGCTGGTCGGTGTGCGCAGCAGCGCCTCCGTCTCTTGCTCGGTCGGCACGTTCGTAAGCCCCGGCACACGCCTAGCCGCGTCCGTCAGGCGAGCCAGGATCTCCCGCATCCCCGGCTCGAGATCGGGCTGGTCGCGGGCCGTCTGGATGTCGACCCACAATGCGCGGTACCTGTCCTCCGCGTTGTACTTGCTTGCGAGCCATCGCGCGCACGTGCTCTTGCCCGTCTGCCGGCCGGCGTGCAGCGTGAAGTACTTGCGCTCGTCGATGAGACGCATCACGTGCCGCACCCGCGGCTCGGGCGAGAGCATGTAGTGTTCGCCGGGGATGCACGGCCCCGCCGTGTTGAAGCTCGGGATCATGCGTGGACGATACCATGGGCCCGATCCGCGGACATGCGCACCAGGAGCCTTCGCGTGATGGGAACGTCGGTGACCGCCCGGACCCCGCGCGTGCAAACGGCCTCCGGCGAAGCCGTTGACATGGGCATCGGAACGGACGGTCACGTCGACACCTTGCCTGATACACGCCGTCCATCTCGGGCTGCCGTCTTTCCGGCAACGAAGCCGTCGTGCGCGCGTCGACAGCCGGAGCGGCTCGCATCGCAGGACCGCCACGGCCTGGTGAGCGTCCGTCCTGCTCCGTTGTGTTGCCACCGGGCCGGGAGTAGTATTCCTCTCCCTCTCTCGTTTTCGGGCGTCCTGACGCCGTGTTTGGACTGGAGGCATCATGATCTTTCATCGGTTCGCTCTTGCATGCTCATGGGCTATCGTGCTCACGCTAGCGGCGGGCTGCGGTGGCAGCTCGGGAGACTCCACGCCCTCGCCAGGAACCACCGGAGGGCGGGCGGCTCGGGCGGGACGTCGGGCGCAGGCGGCAGCGTGACGGGCGGCACGGGAGGCAGCTCCACCGGCGGAACCGCCGGAACCGGCGGCTCCCATGCCCAAGATGCCGGCCAGGACGCCCCAGACGCCGAGTCGGATGCGGCCCCGCCCGATGCCGGCTCCGACACCGCCGAAGAGGCCGAGGCTTGCGTCCCTGCCACCGAGACGTGCAACGGACTCGACGACGATTGCGACGGAGTTGTCGACAATGGAGATCCGGGCTCCGGCGCCGCCTGCTCCACCGGGCTCGATGGCATTTGCTCGAGCGGCGTCGAGCACTGCATCATGGGCACCATGAGCTGCGTGCCGGACCATGGGCCGGGCGAGGTGCAGGAGTCTTGCAACGGTCTCGACGACGACTGCGACGGCTTCATCGACGAGGGGCTGACGACGCATACGTACTACAAGGACGACGACGGCGACGGCTACGGCACGACCGCAACGGTGCAGTCTTGCTCCGCTCCGCCGGGATACGTGGACAAGTCCGGCGACTGCAACGACAACAACGCCGACATTCATCCAGGCGCGACCGAGCTTTGCAACGATGTCGACGACAACTGCAACGGATCGGTCGATGAGGGAACCCAGAAGCCCCTCTACTACAAGGACGACGACGGCGACGGCTACGGCACGACTGCAACGGTGCAGTCGTGCTCCGCTCCGCCGGGATACGTGGACAAGTCCGGCGACTGCAACGACAACAACGCCGACATCCACCCCGGAGCCCTCGAGCTTTGCAACGATATCGAGGACAACTGCAACGGCGCCATCGACGAGGGGGTCGTGAAGCCGACGTGGTACAAGGATAACGACGCGGACGGCTGGGGCGGCATCACGTCTACCCCGGCGTGCACCGCGCCGCCCGGCTATGTGCAAGACTCCGGCGACTGCAACGACTTCAACAAGGATATCCACCCCTTCGCGCCCGAGCAGTGCAACAACATCGACGACGACTGCAACGGATTGATCGATGACGGCGTCGCGGTGCAGAAGATCTACAAGGACAACGATGGCGATGGCTGGGCCCCGTCCAACGCCCTGTCGCAGGATAAGTGCGACATTCCGGTCGGCTGGACCACCGCGAAGGACGCCAACGGGGACGGCACGCCGGATTGGGACTGCAACGACTCGTCCACGTCGGCCTACCCCGGCGCCCCCGAGCTGTGCGACGGCATCATCAACAACTGCCTTCTGTCCGTGGCCGACCAGCAGTGCCCGACCCCATGCTCCGGAAGCTGGCCCGCCAATGTTGGCACCACGAGCGGCTACGTGACCATCGCCCAGCTCGACAACGACGCCGAATGGGAAGTCGTCGCCATCGGCGGCGGCTACGCTCACGTCTTCGAGCATACCGGCGCAGTCAAGTGGGAGGCTCCCTGCAGCCAGTACTACTCCCACGTATCCATGGCCGACATCAACGGTGACGGGTGGCTCGATGTCCTCTGCTCGCTGCAGAACGGCGTGCGCGCCCTGTCCGGCACCGACGGTGCCCTCATCGCGGACTTCACCGGACCCGGAGGGGGCAACTACTTCGGTGTCGCAGCCTTCGACATGGACGGCGACGGAGGGCTGGACCTGGTGCCGTCTCCCTATCCCAACGCGGCAATCTACCGGCTCAACGCTTCGGGCGCCCTGGCTTCCTCCGCCGCGCTTCCCACCTCGGGCGGTGAAATCTACCGCCTCCCCATCCCCATGATCCATGACCTCAACGGCGACGGCATCGCCGAGATCGGCCTCTCCTCAGGCAATTGGGCATGCACCCAAACCGACCCTACCTCCTGTGTCGGCCGTATGTACTGGTATAAACACGACGCCAGCTACTTCGTCGACCCTCTGACACGCTTCGTGGTGCCTCAGCCCGCCGTGGGCGGCGAGGGACGCTGGGGAATTGTCGCGGATCTCGACGCCGACGGCGCCGGTGACGTCTACCAGTTCTTCTCCGTCCAGAACAAGGGGTTCGTGTGGCACAAGGACGGCACCGGATCGGCGTTGTCCTTCACTTCGAACGCATTGCCGATCTTGGCGCCCGTGGATGCGGACTACAAGCTTGACACCTCGGGCGCGGTTCGTTTCGTCAACGGCCCGGTGGCCGACATCGACCGGGACGGCACCTATGAGGTTCTTGCGTACGCGAACGGCGGCCTTGCAGTGTTGAAGAAAGGTCAGGTCATGGATGGCTACCCCGTGCTCGTGCCGGGGTCGTACGCACCGACCATCGCAGACCTGGACCGCGACGGACGCATGGATGTGCTGTACCTCGGCTCCGTCAACGGGGCAGTCAACTGCTACGAGCTTGGGACCGGCTCGTACGACGAGTCCAGGATCCTCACCTATGGCATGGGCAACGTCTCACGCCTCTGGTATCGGACCGGATCCTTCGATCCCTACGAGCCGAACGACCGCCGCTCCAGCCCCTTCAACCCCGCGACCTCGACCAACCCTGTGAGGGACTCTCGCGCATTCTCCCCCTCGGCCATGCGCGACCGATTCCAGAGCGGCTGCGGTTGGTACCGCGCCCTGCGAGCCGCGATCGCCGAGCGCGACGACCGCGATTTCTACGTGTTCCGAAACGGCTCGACCTTCACCGTCGCCCTCACCGGCCTGGTCAAGGACTACGACCTGTACGTTCACCTCTACCAGAACAACACCTATGTCACGACCCTCTCCAGCACCAAGGCCGGCGCCGCTGCCGAGAGCATTACCTGGACCGCGACGGCCGGACCGCAGGCCAACCTGTTCCTCGTCGAAGTCCGCGGCAAGACCTCCAATGACTTCGGTCCATGGCCCTATGCCTTGTCCGTCGGCTGCCCAAGCCAGTGACCCGCCCACCTGACCGCGCAATCCAACCACCCCAGATCTTTCCCACGTATGCCCGCAGGCGCTAGCCTCGCAAGCCCATGACCGCCGCCATGGTCCTCTGCGCCGGGTTCGGCACCCGGCTGCGCCCGATCACCGACTCTGTCCCCAAGCCCCTGCTCCCCGTGGGCGATCGGCCCGCGTTCCTCCACGTGCTGCAGCGGCTGATGTCCCACGGCTTCGCTCCCATCGCGATGAATACGCACCACAAGGCCGACTCTTTCGACGGCTGGGTTCCGCAAGGTGTGACCATCGTTCACGAGCATGAACGGATCCTCGGGACCGCGGGCGGCGTCGCCAATGCAGCGCCCGTGCTCGGGCGAGGTGACGTCCTGGTTTGGAATGGCGATGTCATCGCCGAGCCTGACGTCGTCGAGCTTGTTGGCGCCCACGCCAGCCACCCCGGATGCCTGGCCACGTTGCTCGCGGCACCGAGGCAGCCAGGGCAGGGCACCCTCGGCGTGCAACGCGACGGCTGCGTGGCGCGGCTTCGTGGCGAGTCCTTCGGCGAGGAGGTGGCCGGCGGCGACTTCCTTGGCATTCAGATCATCAGCTCACAAGGGCGTGCGCTGTTGCCCGCACATGGATGCCTGGTCGGCGATGTATACATGCCTGCGCTGCGCCGGGGCTGGCGCGTGCAGGTCGTCTGGTACGACGGCGCCTGGGACGACATCGGTAGTCCCGGCGCGCTGCTCGCGGCGAACCTGCGTTGGTTGAACCGAAGACGACACGAGTTCTGGGTGGCGCCTCGCGCCCGGGTGGATGCGGGAATCTCGCTCCGGGCCACGGTGGTTTGCGATGACGCGACCGTGCATGGACGAGGCACGCTGGAACGATGTCTGGTGCTTCCGGGAGCCGTCTTGGAGGCACCGGCCCGCGGTGTCATCGCCGTGCAGGGGATGGGTTCGATCGCGGTCGACCCCCGCGCGGCGTCGTCGCCGTAGCGCCCAACGCGCTTGCGCGGCGCGCAGATGAGCAAAGCCGTTCGCTACCTCCCCGGATACACCTCCAGGCTCCGCACCGCGGCGCCGCTCGCATCCAGCCCTCCCAGCACGCCCACCATGTTCCCCATCAGCGCAACCGCCGTTGCTCCGGTCCGTGGCTCGCGAAGACCGACTTCCATAATCGTAGGCGTTCCGCCCAGCCCCGCTATCTCGTAGACGGCCGTCCTCGTCGCGCCCGCAGCCTGCTCCTCACCCACCAGAAGCACGCGCTGCTCAGTGATCCGGAATGCGCGGGCACCCGCCAGCGGCAGGGGAGGCGTCGCCTCGATGGTTTCGGCCTTGCATGCGCCTGTGCAGGACAGGTCGAGGGTGCGGGTCGCGGCACCACCAACACTCGACGGATCCAGTCCACCTGCCATCAGGATCCGGGCGTCATCGAGCGCGACGATCCCCGCGCCCACCGTGGGGTCGGGCGGGTAGCCGAGGGCGGTGGACACCGATGCGTCGGAAGCTAGAATCTCCGCGCCCGCTGCGGTGGCGCTTCCGCCGGCCACCACCAGGCCGACATCGGGAACCCACATGGCGCACGCCCCCAACCTCGGCGCCGACAACCGCCGCAACGACAGCGCGAAGTCCGTGCCGATGCGCAGCACCACATCCGATTCCGCCGTGGTCCGCGTCCCGCCCACGACGTATGCCGCGCCATCGGGCGCATACACGACCTGACCGTTTGACACATCGGCGAAGGACATGCCGTCGGGCGGCGTTGCCTGGGTCTGCTCGTCGGTGCCGAAATCGAACCAGGTCGCACCGGCGTCGTCGATGATCAGCGCGTACTGGCCGAGCACGATCGGCATCGCAGTGGGCGCGCGCGGCAGCGTGACGGACACAGGGACGGCATCCCAGGCGGCCAGGTCATAGGCGTCGAGGGATGCGGGCGACACGGATGATCCGGCGGCGTCCTTCGTGTCAGCGCCGCCGGTCACGACCAGATACTGTGCGCCGACCACGCCGACCAGCGCGTTGCGGCGGCTGAACGAGAAGCTTCCCGGTGGACGTGACAGCTCGCCCACGCGCCCCACGAACACCGGCACGTCGTATCCCTCTAGGGTCCAGAGCGAGTAGTAGACGGTCTGGCCGCGGAGCAGAGGATCGCTGGCGCTGTCCTCGATCGAAACCTGGATGGCGGCCACGCCGGACTGGCTGAGGTCACCGATGTCGAAGGAGTCCGTCGGCCAGCCGACCGTGACCAGGTCGGTTGCGCGGCCATCGAGGTCGACACTCCGGACGGTCAGATGGTCGGGGACCGGCTTGCGGCTGAATGCGTCGGCTTCCTGGCCGGCGACAATCACGATGGTGGCCTGGGGCTTGTCCTTGCTCGAGCAGCCCAGGGCCAGCAGGGAGACGCCGATCAGGCATCGGAGGATCCTGTTGCGCACGAGAATGTGGTAGCGCGGCATCGCCGTGCTGTCATCCTGCGCGGTGCGAAGCGGGACACCGCTCCGACCGGGCCAAAAGTTGGCCGTTGCCTGATGGTGGTTGTAGCCAAGGAGCGAATCCATGGGTGTTGAAGAGAAGCTGAGAGCCGAGATCGTCCGCGTCGTCGAGGAACTCGCCTCCGAGGGCGTGCTGCCGATCGATCCGACGGATGTCCCCGCCTTCAGCGTGGACCGTCCCAAGCGTGCGGAGCACGGCGACCTGGCCACGAATGTGGCCCTGGTCCTGCAGAAGCTGGCGAAGAAGCCGCCGCGCGACGTAGCGGCGCTTGTCCAACAGAAGCTCGCGTCCGTGCCGTGGATCAGGAAGACCGACATCGCCGGCCCTGGCTTCTTGAACGTCACCTTCGCCCCGTCGGCGTTTCATGAAGTGCTCCTCGAAGTGTATCGCCAGGGATCCGGATACGGCCGGGCGCCTTCCGCAACGGGAGAGCGCGTGCTGCTCGAGTTCGTCAGTGCCAATCCGACCGGCCCCCTGCTCATCTCCCACGGACGCAACGCGATCGTGGGCGACACCATCGGCAGGCTGCTGGAGGCCACGGGCAACCGGGTGGTGCGCGAGTACTACGTCAACGACTTCGGCAACCAGGTCCGACTGCTGGCAAGGTCCGTGCGCGCGGCGTGGCGCAAGGAGCCGCCACCCGAAGGCGGTTACGGCGGGTGGTACGTCGCCACCCTGGCGCAGTGGATCGGCGCGCACTTCCCGGACGTCATCGACGACGAAGATCGCGACGAGGAGCTGGCACGACACTGCGTGTCGAGGATGATCGAAGGAGTGCCGGGCGCGCCTGATGTGCAGGGTATCCGCCACACGCTCGAGTCGTTGAACATCTGGTTCGATAGCTGGTACTCGGAGGAGAGCCTGCACCGCTGGAAGCGCGTCGACGCCGTGCTGGCACGCCTTCGCGACCAGGGGATCGTGGTGGAGATCGAGGGCGGTGCGCTCGCATTCAAGGTCGACGAAGGTGCAGGCGACGAGGTCAAGGACCGCATCGTTCGAAAGAGCGACGGCAAGACCTACACGTACTTCGCGAGCGACATCGCCTACCACGCGGACAAGGCTGGGCGCGGGTTCGATCGGCTGATCAACGTACTGGGCGCCGACCACCACGGCTACGTCCCGCGCCTGCGCGCCGCGCTGCAGGCCGTGCAGTTCGACACCAACAAGTTCGAGGTTATCCTGTACCAGCTCGTATCGCTCCTGCGCGACGGACAGCCGTACAAGATGGGCAAGCGCCTCGGCAACCTGATCACGGTCGACGAGGTGCTCGAGGAGATCGACAGCGCCATGGGGCGGGTCGGCGCCGGTGCGGACGCGCTTCGGTACTACTACCTGTCGCGCCGCACCGAGACACCGCTCGAGCTCGACATCGAGGTGGCGAAGAAGCAGAACCTCGACAATCCGGTGTTCTACCTGCAGTACGGCCACGCGCGGCTGTGTGCGATCCTGCGGCGTGCGCGCAGCACCTTCGGGCTCCGGCCGCCACGGCCGACTCCGGATCTGCTCCGCCGGATCGATCACCCGGACGAGCTCGCGATCCTGCTGCTGCTGGGAAGCTACCCGTCGCTGGTGGCGGAAGCCGCGCGGGAGCGGGCGCCTCACAAGATCGTGTTCTTCCTCCAGGACTTGTCGCAGCAGTTCCAGAGCTATTTCACGCGCCTGAAGGTCGAGCGCGACGCCATCCTGCCGCAGTCGTGGATGACAGCCGAGCGTGGATGGGAAGCGAGGTGGGATCGCGACAAGACCCTCGCGCGTCTGGCATGGGTGGACGCGATTCGTATCGTTTACAAGGCCGCGCTCGATCTGCTCGGCATCCACGCTCCGGAGCGCATGCACCGGCCGGCCGCGGCCACCGACGCGCAGCAACCGCAAGAAGACGAAGACGACCAGGACGTGCCCGCAGGGGCCGCGTCGTCGTGAGGAGTAGCTCGATGGATAGCGCAAACCTTCGCAACATCGATCAGATTCAGGAAGGAGACCCCGGCAAGGGACCAGGAACCCGCCTGGGCACCTTGATCATGGCGTCGCTGGCCGGCGCGTGCGTGGTCTTTGCGGTGTTTGCGCTGGCGAAAAAGCCCGGTACCGCGGCCGTCGCCAAGGCCGACCCCCTCGCTGACCTCGCTCAGAAGGCCGCGTCCGCGCCGTCGGCGAACCCGGCCCTCGCCGGTCACGACGTTGCCTTCCCGAGCTTGCTCTCCGACGACCCGAAACCGACGACCGCCATGGCGGCGATCCGGAAAGGCAACGACCCGATCGCGTCATCCTCCGGGCAGCTTGTGCTCCCCCCAGGGGCGCCGACCGAACCTCCACCAGCCGCCGACCAGCTTCCGGTCGTACCGCTTCCCGCCCAGAATTACCTGTCGTTGAGCCCGGTGGTGACGCGTCCCCGCGACTCGCTCACCGCGATGGCTCAGCATGCGTCCACGCCCACCGGTGCCGAGGCGGAACGTGGCGGCCCAGGGCAATTCCAGCTTCAGGTGAGCTCGTTCCGCAAGGAGAGCGTCGCGGAGAAGTTCGCGAGCGCGCTTCGACAGCGTGGACATCGCGCGTACGTCGAATCCGCAGACGTGCCGGGCAAGGGCACCTGGTACCGTGTGCGCGTCGGCCCCTTCAAGAACAAGTACGAGGCGATGAACTACCGCGCGGAGTTCGAAAAGCGCGAGCACATCGTCACCTTCCTGGTCGAGCCGCCCCGCCCGGCCATGACCGCCCGAAGACCCATCGTCGCTGATTGACCCGACCTACTTCCCGTTCCGGTCCGGATCGGCGCGTCCGGCCAGCACGTCGCGCGCGCCCCGGTCCGTCGAGTAAGGCGTGAAACTCCCTTCCCGATCCTCGATCCACAACCGCCCGCAACCGTCGCACTCGAACATCGTTGCACCGGCACGGCCGATCACACCGACGACGATCTCACGCAACACGCTTGCCTGATCCATGTTGACACCCGGCGGCAGGCCGAGCTCCGTCTCGACGAACCGCTGAAGCCGCGCGTCGTCGCTCCGGGCGTCGGCCCACAGCGCGATGAGCCTCGTCAACTCCTTCTCCGCCGCATCGGCATCGCGGTCCGTCAGCCATGCGGCGCGGTGAATCCGGTAGCCCGACAAGTCCCAGATGAATCGTCCACAGGTGCATCGGATCTTGGGCGCCAGCGACCGGTGTCGGCCGGTCAAGCCGCCGATGTCCACTTGCGGTGCCGTGTCGTGCGCATCGAGGCCGAGCTGTGCCACTTCCGCGCGGAGGCCGTTCGACTTCTTCTTGAGCGCGCGAGCCGCCAGCGCGGTGGGATCCACGATGAGCGATGCGTCGGCGTGGAAGCCGCCGACCACCGCGCGCAGATAGAAGGAGATATTGGGATCCTCTTGCAGAAACCACGTCCCGCCGAACTGGCGTACCAGATACTCCCCCGCGAACAGAGACAACCTCGCAGCGACCCAGGCGCGCTGCGTGGCGGACAGGCTGGCCTCGTCCATCCGCGCGAGGAACGCATCGACCGCGTCGAGAAGCGCCTCCGGATCGTCGAGCCCGACCTTCGAAGCCGGCAGGCCCACCGCCACGGCAAGCTCCTGCACCGCGCGCGACGTATCCCTGCGCATGATGCGAAACTCTTCGCGTCGTCGACGGACCTCGGGAGGCGGGATGTCGCTCTGTTGCGCCATGCTTGTCGAGTACCCTCGCGTCGAGCGTAGCCCGTCCCAGCGTCGCGTAACAAGCTGCCTGTTCCGGCCGGAACGCGAACGGCGGGAGGCGGACCGGCCGATGGATCCATTCCATTTCCGCATGCGGTACGGGCGAGGCAGGACGCGGCGCGTGTCGGCGCACAGAGAGCTGCGCTCAGCGCGGCGGAGTCTTTCGAGCGAGGTGCTGCCTGGCGGCGTTCGCCACGGAGGCCTGCACATTCTTGCTCTTGGCAATCGCCTTCAGCTCGTGCTCGCGCAGGTACGGGATCAGCTTGGCCGCGAACGTGAACGGCGTTCGCGGATTCGTGACCAGGTTGAACTTGATCTGGTGGTTCTGGGTCCACTCCTTCGAAGTCGCGATGACACGCAAGACGTCATCCGAGACGGACCGGCTGGCCGAGATCTGCACGACTTCGTTGTCCTTGATCTGCGGGCTACGGATGGCGGCGTTGGCGACCAGACGGTTGGAGTCGCGAACGAGCAGCATGCGTTCGGTGGCCGTGCCCAGCAGGGCGCGCCGGATCTTTTGGCTCACCGTCATCCTGCCGAGCTGCACCCACAGCGGGGCGCACTTGTCCTTGACCCGCTCGTTACCGTCCTCGTCGACCTCGTGGGTGTCTTCCCGGTCCGGGTCGATATCGATCGTCCGTGCGGTCTGATCGACCTCCGCGAACAGCATGTCATCGGGGGTGGGTTCGTCGGAGGGCACCGCGATGAGCTCGTCCTGGATGGCCTGGGCAGCCTCCTTGAACGCCGGGATGCTGAGCTCGATGCCATGACGCACCGCGAGCTCAAGCACGCGATCCGCGGTCGAGCTGCGTGCGGACTTGTTCATGTAGAGCTTCTCGATGATCTCCGGAAACGCAAGCAGCCGCTCTTCGTTGATGGCGATGCGCTCGCACAGGGCTTCGGAGCCGTGGGCCGCGAGCCGCGCGACCGTTTCCGGAGCAACGGACGGCGACGCGACAATGCGTTCCAGAACGTCGTCGTGCGATGAGTAGACATCGGCCAGGCTGTCGAGCACGCGCGGGTGCAGGCCCGCAGCCAGGGCGCCGTCGACAATGGCGGGAGGGAGGCCGCCGAGCGTGGCCGCTGCGACGGGCGAATGCTCGGAGTCACCCTGCGCCGCGAGCAAAGCCAGCACGGTCACGACGTCCGCGGGTTGGAGACCGGGGAGCAAGCCCTTGGCGGCGCCGGCGCGAAGCTTGGGCGGTGCGTTCGGGTCGAGGATGCGTTGGGCGATCGGCGGAAGCGACGCTGTGTCGATGGGTGGGATCATGGCTTACTCCCCAAGACGAGCGGGTGTGGCGAAGAAGGGCATGCCGGAGGCGGAGCTCGTGGCGTTGTTCGGGACCGGGGCCACGCCGGCTGGAAGATCCGTCGAGGCGTTGGGGCGCTGGGGTTGCCTCCAGGCGGCGAGGCCCCATGCCGCGGCGACGACGATCGCGACGACGGCCACAGCGGCGATGCGGATACGGCTGTATCTGGTGGAGCAGCGTTCGCAGATGCCGGGAGAGGCATCGCGCGGGGCAGGGGACAGGGGCGCGCCGCAGGAGCGGCACGACGGACCCGCTTCACGCGACGTCGCCGCCGCGGGTTGGGAGGATGTTTGCTGCGCAGGCATTGCCGTAGTGCTTTGCGCGGATTATCTTGACGCGACATCGCGCCGCAAGCCAACAATCAATCGCGGCGTCCACGGAGGCTGAGCATGGGGATCATGGATTTCGTCAAGGGCGGCGTTCGGGAGATGATGATCGCTCGTCCCGACGACCGGAAGCACCTGGTCGTCTACAAGCATCCCGATCAGAACATCCCCTTCTGGTCGCAGCTCACGGTGGATTCGGACGAAGCCGCGGTGTTCTTTAAAGATGGACGGGTGGTCGGGGTTCTGCCGCCGGGACGCCACACGCTCAGCACGCAGAACATCCCCTTCCTTACCAACCTCGTCAACCAGTACACGGGCGGCAATCTGTTTATCTCGGAGCTGTTTTTTGTGCGGACACAGCCCGTGCGCGACATCCCCTTCGGCGGGCCGATCGGCGACATGATCGACCCGCTCACGCAGGAGATGTGCGTGCCGCGAATGTTCGGCAAGTTCTCGCTGGTGGTGGTGGACCCTGCGCGGTTCGTGGTGGCCTACGTGGGGCAGGCGGCAGCGGGCGATAACGACCAGGTCTTCGAATGGATCAAGGGCCTCTTCTTCCTGGGCGTGAAGACCGTGATCGGCGAGCTGTGCGAGACGGAAGGCAAGAGCATCATCCAGGCCGTGTCGATGACGCAGATCCTGGCGCAGCGCTTCGTGGCGAAGGCGCCGAACCTCGACGACATCGGCGTGCGCATCCTGCAGATGGGCAACTTCAACATCAACTTCGATCCGGAGGAGCGCCAGCGTCTGGTCGCGGCGCAGGCCGAGGTGGCCAAGGCGCAGCGCGGCGTGAAGGTGGCGAAGGCCGAGGCCGAGGCCCGTCAGTACGGGATGGACCAACAGTTCCAGCAAGACGCGCGCTACGTGCAACAGCTCGCGGGCAGCTATCAGGGCTACGCGGCGGGGCGCGCCATGATCGGCGCAGGCGAGGGAATGGCCGAAGGGGGAGGCAACGCTGGGGTGGCGGGCACGGCAGCCCAGATGGCCGTCGGGATGGGGATGGCTGGCGTGATGGCGCAGAACATGGCGCGTCCCCAGGGGCCGCAGTTCCCGGCACCGGGCATGATGCCCCCTCAAGGGCAGGTGGCGCCCGTCGCCGCGCCGCCCCAGGCCGCGGCGCCCACCGCAGCAGCAGGGCTCACACGCTGTCCGAAGTGCGGCGCGTCGGTGCCGTTCGGGCGTTTCTGCGCCGAATGCGGAGGCCCCCTCGCCGTGCCGCAGAAGCGCTTCTGTGCCGCGTGCGGCGCCGAGGTCGCCGGCAAGTTCTGCGCAAATTGTGGCACGCCCGCTGCCTGACCGGTCGCAGAGCCCGTCCGATGGCGACGACCTCCTCCAAATGATCTAAACTCTCCCCGTGGGAAGCGAACCCGTTCCCAACGGCGTGAAGGTTTGCAAGCTCTGCAATCAGAGCTTCACCAACGACGCGGCTTTCTGTCCGTTCGACGGAGAGCCCTTGGTTGCCGCATCGCCCGGCTGGTCCGCGGCCGCCGACCCGCTCATCGGCGCCATCGTGGATGGACGCTACGAGGTGGTCGATGCGATCGGTGAAGGCGGCATGGGCACGGTGTACCGCGTCCGCCATCGCGCATTGCAGCGGCAGTTCGCGATGAAGGTGCTTCGACGAGACCTGGCGCGCGAGGCCGATCTGTGCTCGCGCTTCATTCAGGAAGCGCGCACCGCGGCGACCATCAACCATCCGAACGTCGTGCAGATCACCGACTACGGGACGGTGCCGACGGGAAGTCCGTACTTCGTGATGGAGTTCCTCGAGGGCAGCCCGCTGTCCAGGTTGATCAAGCAGTCGGGACCATTGCCCGCCGGCCGGGCCGTGCGGATGCTCCTTCAGATCGCCGCTGGCATCGGCGCCGCGCACCGGGCTGGCGTCGTGCATCGCGACCTCAAGCCCGACAACATCTTCGTGCTGACCGACCAGCAGGGCGGCGACCACATCAAGCTCCTCGACTTCGGTGTCGCCAAGGTCGCCGGATCCGCCCGCACAACCCGCACCGGCATGGTCTTCGGCTCGCCGCACTACATGAGCCCCGAGCAGGCGTCGGGACAACCGGTCGACCATCGCGCCGACATCTACGCGCTCGGCGTCGTCATGTACGAGCTGTTCACCGGGCATGTGCCGTTCGAAGCCGACACGTACATGGGCGTGCTCACCAAGCACATGTTCATGGAGCCGGAGAAGTTCTCCACCCGGTTCGCCAACACCCGCGAGCTCGGTGCCCTCGAAGACATCACGCTGCGTTGCCTCGAAAAGAAACCCGAGAACAGGTACCCGACCATCGAGGCCCTCGTCACCGACATCGAGGAGATGGTTGAGCTCGGTGCGGGCGACGGCATCGACGTGAGTCCGTCGTCCGCCAGCACCGGCGGGCACCGGAGCGCACAAGCCTTTCGCCTGGCCGACGAGCTGGATCTGCCTGACGCCTACGAAGTCAGCGCAGCACGGGCGCGCCGCGTGCACCACGACTCGCGCTATCGCCTCGCCCTCGGCGCCCTCGTCGGGGCGGTCGTCCTGCTCGCCGGTGCGATCGCGGCCCTGCTCTGGATTCGCGCAAGATCGTCGTCGACTGCGGAGCCGCCCTCGACCACTGTCGTGCAGACGGTGTCCGCACCGGCCGCAAGCGTCATCGCGACGAGGGATCCACCGGCCCCGTCGCGGATGCCGCCGCCCCCGGATAGCTCGCCCGAAGTCGTTGCCCCGCCGCCGCCAGCCACCCGCTTGCCACCGCCATCCACCGCAGGGCGGGATCGAACGCCTCGTCCACCGAAGACGTCGCCCGAAGCCACCACGCCGCCGTCGCCTGCGCGTCCTCCCGCGGGCACGGGCGAGATCATCAATCCCTGGGCGCAGTAGCGCCCCCGCACCATCGTTCGGCTTGACACAGGACCGCTCCGGCTTCCATTCTCGGGCCCACATCCGTGGCAAAGCTCAAGCTCCTGCTCGTCGACCAGGATCCGAACTCCCGGACCGTCCTTGAGGTAAGCCTCAAGAAGGCCGGCTACGTGGTGACGACATCGGAAGACGGGCTCGACGCGCTGTCCAAGATCGAGGTGTTTGCTCCCGACATGGTCCTGACGGACACGCGCTTGTCGGGCATCGACGGGTTCGAGCTGGTTCGACGGATCAAGGACCGTCCGGAGTTTGCGTCGATTCCGGTCGTGTTCCTGTCGAGTCGGAAGTCCGTTGAGGACAAGGTACGGGGCTTCGAGCTTGGCGTGGAGGACTACCTGACCAAGCCGATCTTCGTTCGGGAGCTCCTCGCGCGGATCAACGCGCTGCTCAACCGCCGGGCGCAGGAGCGCATCGCTGCCCGCCAGCCTGCCTCCGGGCGGACTCGCTTCGCCGGGTCCATCCTCGACATGGCCGTGGTGGACCTGCTCCAGACCTTCGACGTGAGCCGCAAGAGCGGCGTGCTCACCGTCACCAACGGCGCGCAGCAGGCAGTCATCGCCTTCCGTGACGGTGCCGTCGTCGAAGCCGTGTTGGGCAAGCTTCGCGGCGCCGAAGCCGTCTATCGAACCCTCGTATGGAACGAGGGCGACTTCTCCATCGAGTTTCGTCCGGTGGAGGCCCAGGATTCGGTGGGCATCTCCACGCAAGCCCTCTTGATGGAAGGCATGCGGAGAGTCGACGAATGGACGCGCCTGCTCGAGCAGCTTCCTCCACTCAGCTCGCGGCTCGCCGTGGACGCCGATCAGATTCGCGACCGCCTCCATGAGATCCCGGACGAGGTCAACAAGATCCTCCGTCTGTTCGATGGGGTGCGGGCAATCAGCGACGTGATCGACGAATCGCCCTTCGAGGACCTGTCCACGCTGGGCACGGTGTCGAAGCTGTTCTTCGAAGGCATCCTGGTCATGCAGGACGCCAGCGGACCCGTGGCGTCCGTCCAGAAGCGTAGCCACGATGCGGTCGACGACGACTTCCGCCACGGCGACGAAATCGACGAAGCATTCTCGGCGATCGCACACAGTTCTTCGCCGCCGCCGATGGCCGCAGTGGCCGAGGCAGTACCAAGCGGGGAGACCGAGGCGACGACGGCGCCGCTTCCTGCCGTTCGGACCACGTTGCCCGTGCCGGGCGCACTGCCGGCAGAGACGCTCGACCAGCCTGTCGAGCATGCGAACACGGATCCAGGGATGGGCCCGTCGGTTCGACCCGACGTCATTCGCCTCGATTCGTCCCCCGCGCCGGAGATCGCGGCCCCGAGCTTCTCCGAGCCGGATCTTCCGAAGCCTGTACCCGAGCAGGCGTCGGCGCAGACGAGCGAGCTGGAGCGAGTGGAACCCTTCGCGGTGTCGGAGCCGGATTCTCCAACGGAGCCGGAGAGCGCCCCCGAGCCCGCGGTGCGGCGCGAAGAGGCTACCAGCCGGACCGATTTGACTTCGGAACGCGACACGCTCGATCGGGTCGGTGAAGGCGCGCCGAAAGAGAAGGAAGAAGAGAGCGGCCAGGCCGGTGCCGACGGCGACGAGATCGACCAGGCGTTCTTCCGGGAGGGCGACGAAGCGACCGAAAACGACCGCCGTCTCGAGGACCGCGATTCCATTGCCCAGCCGATCCCATCGTTGTCGCCCGAGGCGATGAAGCGCAAGGCGACGTTGTCACGCGCCGTGGCGACGGTGGTCGGCTTTCTCGCCGTCGTGGCGGGATTCGGCCTGTGGAAGCAATGGAGCAGGACGGAACCGCAGAGCGGATCGTCTGTTGCGCCGCCGGTAACGCGGCCCGCGGCTCAGTCGCCCGCTCCCTCGATGGCTCCGGCGATGGCGTCGAGCGCGCCGTCGGCGCCTCCGCTCATGTCCGCGGAGTCGTCCGAGCCAGTCGTGGCGGATGCCGCGCAAGTGCCTGCTGCTGCCGTGGATGCTGGCCCGTCGGAGGCCGGCGAGCCTGATGCGGAGTCGTCCGCCGTGGTCGAGATGGACGACGAAACAGCGAAGAAGCTCATCCGCAGGGTGGAGCAGCTTCTCGACCGGGGGAGGAACGATGACGCCATCGAAGCCGCCACGCAGTATGTGGGAGCGCGGCCGGAGGACGCCTATGGTTATCTGCTCCTGGGCGCGGCCTATGAGCAGAAGGGTCAGGGCAAGCAAGCGCGCGAGATCTACAAGGAGTGCGTAAGGAAGGCGAAGGGCCGTTCCCTGGGCGAGTGCCGCGCGCTGGGCGGGAAATAGCGCAAGCGTGGTTCATCCGATTCGTGGGGACGACCGCAAGCGTGGGTCGAGCAACCCGTAGGCCAGGTCGGCAAGGAAGTTGGCGACCACCACGGACAGCGATGTCACGAGCACAACACCCATGACGACGGGGACGTCGCGTGCGAGCACGGCATCGACCGACAGGGCTCCCATGCCGGGCCAGCGGAAGACCTTCTCGGTGACCACCGCTCCGCCCATCAGCGCGCCGAGGTCCATGGCCATGATGGTGACCAGCGGCAGAATGGCATTTCGCAGTGCATGGACCAGCACGACTCGGGAGGGGCTCAGCCCACGAGCGCGCGCGGCTCGGATGAAGTCCTGCGACAGCACGTTGATCATCTCGTCGCGAACGAAGCGCGCATAGTAGGCGGCGCCGAACAATCCGAGGGTGAGCACCGGGAGAACCATGCATGCGGCGCGCTCCGCAACCGTCGATCCGAATCCATCGAGCGGCAGGATCCGCATGCGATAGGCGAACCAGTATTGCAGGACCACGCCGGTGAGAAAGGTGGGGGCGCTGACGCCGACGAGGGCGAGGGCGACTGCGCCGTGGTCGAGGGCGCGTCCCCGGTGAAGTGCTGCCATCACGCCGATGGCGGCGCCGGCGCCTACCTGCACCAGGATGGCGGCGATGGCGAGCATGGCAGTGCGGGGGATGCGTTCGGCGAGGATCTTCGTGACGGGCTTGCGTCGCTGGTAGCTCATGCCCAGGTCGCCCCGAGCGAGCTGCCGGAAGTAGTGCGCGTACTGCACGATGAGCGGCCTGTCGAAGCCGAGCTGAGCACGGATCCGTGCCACGTCGGCGGGGCGCGCCTGCGGGCCGGCCATGGCGCGCGCCGGGTCCGAGGGCAGGGTATGGCTCACGAGGAACGTGACCGTCAGCACGAGCCATACGACGGCGACCGACGAACCGAAGCGGACCACGGCGCGGCGAATCATGGCGACGGCCTCCTGGAGAGGGCCAGCGCGAGCACGTTCAGGCTTCCGGGAGGCGCGTTCTTCGCGCGAAGGGCGCGCCGCTTCTCCTCGATGTCCAACCACACGAACGCGAGCCGCTGCTGCACGCGCGGGTGAGGACGATAGCCGTGCAGGTACGGCTGCCAGACGTCGTAGTACCGATATCCGAACACGACCGCCCAGGGCGCCTGGTCCCGGACGATCTCGTCGGCCCTGCGGTACAGCGCCCGGCGGACCACGGGCGACATCTCGCGTCGACCCCTCGCGAGCACGTCGTCGAGCTCTGCGTTCGAGAAAAACGCACGATTCTGCGACTCGTCGTCCTGGATTGCACCCGTCGAGAAGATCGGGTCGAAGAAGTTGCTCGGATCGTCGAAGTCGGCGGACCAGCCGTCGCCACCCATGGGGGCCTGCATGGGTCGGCCGGTCTGCGCCAGCCAGGCGGTCCAAGCCATGGATCGCAGGCGGATGCGGATCCCGATCCGGGCCAGATGCTGCTGGTACAGCTCGGCCGCCTGCACCTCGAAAGACTCTGCGGAGACGAAGTAGTCGATCGGATCGGGATAGCCGCCTCGCCCGGTTGCTGGATCGTAGGCGAAGCCGGCCTGGTGCATAAGGTCGAGCGCGCGCTGAAGATCGAAGCGCTGACCCTGGAAGTCCGGGTCGTGGCCAACGACGCCTGGTGGCACCATGGATCGGGCCGGTACGACCGTACCGGCGCGGAGCATGCCGACTTGTTCGCGATCGATTGCGGCGGCGACAGCCTGCCTAATTTCGAGGCGGTCAAAAGGCGGCATGCGCGTGTTCATGAAGATGCCGCGCGTGGACCTCGGCTCGTTCCAGGCTCCGAACGGGGCCCACCGTGGGTCGCTGCGGAAGGCGGCGGAGTCGGCCGCCGACAGTTCATGCACGTAGTCCAACCGACCCTGCTCGAACTGAAAGCGCTGCGTCGTCGTCTGCATCCCGAACAGCCATGTGATGCCGTCCAGGTAGGGCAGCCCCGGCTCGAAGTAGCCCTCGTGACGCGCCAGCACGATGGCGTCTTGGTCCTGCCACCGCACGAGGCGGAAGGGGCCGGCGCCGCAGGCATGCACGGAGAAGGAGGGGTCGAACGTCGCCCCTGCCGATGGGCAGACGGGTGATGCGAACGGGAGGGTGAGCGTTGCGAGGAACGTGGCATCGGGTTCGCGAAGTCGGAACTCGATGTCGACATCGGAGCTGGCCACCACGCCGGCGATGTGATCGGTCTTGCCCTGCCGGTAGTCGTCGAACCCGACGAGGCGATCGAAGAAGCTGGGGGCAGGGCATGGGGTGTCCGGGTGCAGTGCGCGCTCGATCGACCGCTTCACGTCGCGCGCGGACACCAAGGTTCCGTCATGGAACCTCACGCCTGGATGCAGTTGCACAAGCACGCGCAGGCCGTCGTCGGTCACGCGGAACGAGCGGGCGATCTCGCCTTCAAACGCGCCGGATTCGGAGACCCTCAGCAGGCGTGCGAACAGAAGGCGCACGATCGGGTCCGATCCTTCGTCGAAGGCGACGGCAGGGTCGACGGATCGGACGTTGACGTATTGTGCGATGGTGATCGTGCCTCCGCGCTGGATGGAAATGTCGCGACGATGGCCACGCGGCGCGGCGAGCGGCGAGGAGCAGGCGCCGAGCAATGCGGCGGCGAGTGCAGCGATCTCAGGTCGTGCGTGGATCGAGCGCATCGCGGAGCCCTTCTCCCAGGAGGTTGAAAGCGAGCACGGCGGCCAGGATCGCGAGACCTGGCGCGACCACGAGGCGAGGATCCACGGTGAGGAACGTCTGCCCTTCGCGGAGCATGCGGCCCCACGTCGCGGTGGGTGGCTGCAGGCCCACGGACAGGTACGACAGCACACTCTCGGCGAGGATCATCGAGGCGACGGAGGATGTCGCGGTGACGATGACAGGGCCGGCGATGTTGGGCAGCACATGGAGCCACAGGATGAGCGGAGTGCTCTGGCCCAGGGCGCGGGAGGCGACGAGGAAGTCGAGGTCGCGGAGCTGTATGGTCTTGGCGCGGACGACGCGGGAGGTGCCGAGCCAACCCGTGAGCCCGAGCACGATCACGATCGATGCGGCATCGGTTCGGTCGAGCACGGCGCCGAGGGCCATGACGAGCAGCAGGTAGGGGAAGGACAATCCGGCGTCGACAATGCGCATGAAGAGGGCGTCGAGGAGCCACGCGCGGGTGCCGGCGGCGTAACCTGCGATGAGCCCAACGGTAGCGCCGATGGCGGTGGCGACGGTCGTGGACAAGAGCGCAACGAGCAGGGACACGCGAGCGCCGTGAGCGAGGCGGCTGGCGACGTCGCGGTAGAGCGTGTCGGTACCGAGCAGATGGTGAACGCTCGGACGCGCAGGGAGGCCAGCCGGGGTCCGGCCGTGGAGGAAGTCGGACGCATTGGGATCGAGCCCGAAGACCACGGGGCCGAGCGAAGCAAGGGCGAGGAGCAGGATGACGAGTGCCAATCCAGCGATCGCTGCGCGGTTGCGTCGGAGGCGTGCGAACGCTGGCGATGTCATGGTCGGCCGACCAGGAAGCGGTCGACGACGTGGACGAACTCGCCGGGCGCTTCTTCGTGAGGGGAGTGGCCGCTGTCGATGTACTCGAGACGGGCGTTGGCGATCTGGCGCACGACGCGCGGGGCCGCGTGAGGACTGAGGAGCGAATCGGATCGTCCCCAAACAACGAGCGTGGGGGACTTGATGCGGGCGAGACGCGCGATGGCTGGTCGCGTGTCAATCATGCTGGCGAGGAAAGCGTGAGCGCCCTCGCGTGCGGGCGGGGAGTTGAGGGCATCGTAGTAGCGGTCGATGCGTGAGGGCGGGACGGCATGGCCGGGGGCATAGACGTGCTGATGGAAGAAGGCGCGGAAGGTGCGGCGAGACAAGAGCTGCTTGAAGGCGAGGGAGCCGATGACCGGAAGGAGCACGAGCCGCATGAGGCGGGGGAGGGGATGCAGATGGATCCATGGGGCGACGAGGACGAGATGGTCGACGAACTCCGGATGCTCCGCAGCGAGAGTCAAGGCGACGGATGCGCCGATGGCGTGTCCGATGAGATGGCAGCGTCCGACGCCCAGCGCGGCGATGACATCGGCCACGGTTTCGGCGCAGGACTCGAGGGAGAAAGAGAAGCGTGCGGGCGGGGGCTTTTCGCTCTCGCCGAAGCCCGGGAGGTCGACGGTGACGACGTGGAAGGACTGAGCGAGGGGAGAGAGGATGTCGTCGAACGCGAGGCTGGAGGTGAAGATTCCGTGGAGGAGAAGGATCGGGGGGCCGGCGCCGATCTGGTTGACACGGATGCGGACACCGCGTGTGGAGACGTCACGCGAGACGAGATTGGGTGGCACGACAGGGAGGATAACAAACGGGAGAGGGGAATGTACGCGGGTGGGATGGAGTGCGGACGTGTATCAGGGTGAGTGCATCATGAAGTAGTTCAGGAAGCGGCGCTGCTCGGGCACTGTGGGATGGAGTGTGGCTCTGTGCGTCGATAGTCAGCGCAAAAAAAGGCAGGAATGGGGCTTGCGCGATCGGAACCCGGTCGTTCTTTCGCGATCAGGTAGTGACAAATTATGTCACGCTAGATGCGGATGTGGCGCATGTCGTGGCCGGAATGTTCAGGTGCAGAAAAAAAACGAGGTCGTGTCTTGAAAAGAATACACTCAATCGTGTTAAGGTCGCACCCATCTGGCAGGGACGACCCAGCAGTCGTTCCCGCCCCCAGCAAGCCGGAGGTTGGTCGTGGGCATCGGGGGTATTGACAGCGCTGTGCTCTCTCGCATCGAACGCGAGCACCCGTTGGGTGTGAGCTCGGCGCAAATCCTCGACATCCTGGCAAGCCTCGGCATCAAGTTCAGTGAAGCCACGTTGCGTAAGTGGGTCCAGCTCGGGTTGTTGCCGCGCAGCATCCGGGTCGGACGCAAAGGAAAGCACAGCGGCTCACAAGGGATGTACCCGGCAACGATCGTGCGGCAGATCCTCCACATCAAGGAGATGCTCGCGGGCGACCTTACCATCGAGCAGATCCAACGCGAAGTGCTCTTCGTTCGAGGCGACATCGAAGAGCTCGAGCGCTCGCTGCAGCGCATCTTCAAGTCGCTCGACCAGGCCATCGCCAACGCCGACTCCGAGACCGTCACGTACGCCGTTGCGCAGGATGTCTCCGCGGCAAAGGACCTGGCTCAACAGCTCTTGGGAAAGCTTACCGCAATCGAGCAGAGGCTGATCGGCCGAACTGCGGTCGGAAGAAGCAGTGCAGCGACGGGATGACCGCCGCGTCAGTCGAGTAGGGAGTTGATTCACCGCGGCCCACTGGGCCGCAAGAACCTGTGGGCTCACCTCGCCCGCGCCGGGTTCGTCCGCTCTGCTGTGGGCCGACGGAAGGTGTCCGTCGGCTCCGGGACGTCCTGAGCCGGCAGGTGAAGCTTGAGGGGTGCGGTTTCCGGTACGTGCGGACCAGGTGTCCGTCCGAGCACAGCAAGCGCCTGCGGTGGATCGCGTCATGAACCGTGTTGCCTGGAGACGAGCGAATGGACACCAACAAGCCGAACGGAATCGAAGTGGAATTGCGAACCGGAGACCAGGATTCCATGGCGGAGTCTACGGCCCAGGCTGACGGAGCGCTGGCGCTCCAGGCGCAGCCGATGAGTCGCGAGCAACGGCGGTCACGCCGCAAGCGCGACGTTCGAGCCCGCACAATCAGCGTGAAGCGCATGACGAAGCGCGAGCTGGAGATCGGCCGGATGCTGTATCCCGAGACCGACTACTGGAAGCCGCGCACCCGTGCTGATTGCGCGAACGCGCCACGTCCCTGCCCGTACGTCTCGTGTAAGCATCACCTGTACATCGACGTGTCCGCGCGGACTGGCGCCATCAAGCTCAACTTCCCCGACCTGGAGGTCTGGGAGATGGTCGAGAGTTGTGCCCTGGACGTTGCCGACCGCGGCGGCGCCACGCTCGAAGACGTCGGTGCCATCATGAACCTCACGCGGGAGCGCATCCGCCAGCTCGAGGTCAAGGCGCTCGCAAAGCTTAGCGCGCTGGGCGACATGCACTCGCTGCGCGACTACATCGACGAAGGGCCGGTGGGCAGGCGCCGTCTGCCCGTGCTGACCGCCGACGATTTCAACGAGAAGGACTCGGCTTCGGACGATGACGATGGCGAGAGCGAAGACGCGCTCGACCATGCGGAGCACACGGACATGGACGACTACGGCGCGTAGGAGCACGCATCCTGCGCGTGCGGCCGGTCCTGAAATCACCACGGTCTCACTGGTCGTCAGGCCGCGGGGCTGACGCCTCTCCGCCTTGCTGGTGTCCGCAAGCTTCCAAACTTCGCTCAGTCTGTGCTCGCTGCGTCTTCGTCCGCCGTCGCGTCCGTGTCGCCTGCGTCGACCTGCTCGGCGTCATCCCCAGCCGCGTCGACCTGACCCACGTCATCGGTTGCGGCATCCACTTGGCCGCTGTCCGCGCCAGCGTCCTCCACAGCCGGACAGCCTTTCGGCGCGCTGCCCGCGATGTTGTGGATGTGGCAGCCGCGCTTCTGGATCTCGTCGCAGCTCGTGACGACTGTGCTGTAGAAGTCGGAGCAGCCAAGGATGCTCGCCTCGTCGTACTGGGAGCACTCGGGGGCACCGCTCTGCCGGATGTACCCGGGACAGGCTGGCACGGTGATTGTGCACTGGTGCTCCGCGATGGCGTTCTGCAAAGCGTCCACGACCGCTTCGCACGCCTCCTGCTCGTTCATCGGAACGTTGTTGGTGGGCGGCTCGTAAGGCGTGTACGAGGTTCCGCCCGTGCCACCCTGGGTCTGATCCGACGTCGTCGTGCAACCCACCGCCGCTGCGGCCCCCATCGAAGCAATCAGAATCAAGCCGATGTTGCGCATGTCCGATCCCTTTCGCCTCACCTCGCGCGAGGCCATCCAATGATACGGCCGATAGCGGAAAACTCTCCCCAGCGCCAGCCACAACCCAGGCCGGTCCGGGCGTCCGCCCCGTTGCCCACCGCAGCGGCACGGCCTGCATTGACGTCCCGGGCGGCGAAGGCTACCGGGCCCACCCATGTCGAACCGAAAAGCTCTCCTGTCCGTCAGCGACAAGACCGGCCTCGTGGCCTTCGCGCGCGGCCTCGTCGATCTCGGTTACGAGCTGCTGTCGACCGGCGGCACCTCCCGCGCGCTGCAGGAGGCCGGCCTCCCCGTCACGCCCGTCGAAACCTACACCGGCTCGCCAGAGGTCATGAGCGGACGAGTCAAGACCCTTCACCCGCGCGTGCATGGCGGCATCCTCGCGAGGGCCGGAACCGACGACACCGACCTCGAGAGGATCGGGGCCAGCCCGATCGACCTCGTCGTCGTCAACCTGTACCCGTTCGAGCAGACCGTTGCGAAGCAAGGCGTCGGGATGGACGAGGCCATCGAGAACATCGACATCGGCGGTCCCTCGATGATCCGCAGCGGCGCGAAGAACCATGAGCGCGTCACCGTGGTGTGCGACCCGTCGGACTACGACCCGGTTCTCGCCGATCTGCGCGCAGGAGGGACGGCCAGGGAAACGAGGCGCAAGCTGGCGGCCAAGGCCTTTGCGCACACCGCGGCGTACGACGGCGCGATCGCGGCCTACCTGTCGAGCATTGATGAAGACGACAGCCGGCAACGGTTTCCGGTGTATCTCACGCTGGCCTTCGAGCGGTCCTACAACCTTCGTTATGGGGAAAATCCCCATCAGGCTGGCGCGTTCTACCGCGAGAGGCGGGGGGTCGAGGGCACTGTCGCGTTCGCAGAGAGCCTGGGTGCGGGCGGCAAGGAGCTGTCGTTCAACAACCTGGTGGACCTCGACGCCGCGTGGGAGTGTGTCCGCGAGTTCGAGGCACCGGCCGCCGTCGTTGTCAAGCACACCAACCCGTGCGGTGTGGCCGTGGCCGAAGATCTTGCGCGTGCCTACAAGCTGGCACGGGAAGCCGACCCGGTGAGCGCGTTCGGTGGTATCGTGGCGCTGAACGGTCCGGTGGACGACGTGCTCGCGCATCTGCTCGGCGAGACCTTCCTCGAGGGAATCATCGCGCCGTCGTTCAGCGACGGGGCGCTGGCCTTGTTGAGAAAGAAGAAGAACCTTCGTCTGCTTGCAGCGGGCAAGACCCCGCCTGCTACCCAGCCGATGACCGTCTACCGCCGGATCGGCGGTGGCGTCGTGGTGCAGGACCGGGACGCCACGGGAGCCGGCGAGGTTGCGTCGGGACAGGTCGTCACCAGGCGGGCGCCGAGCGCCACCGAACTCGAAGCGCTGGAGTTCGGCTGGCGCGTGGTCAAGCACGTGAAGTCGAACGCCATCGTGCTCGCGCTGCGCGACGTGACGGTGGGCGTGGGCGCCGGACAGATGTCGCGTGTCGAGAGCGTCAACATTGCGTGTCGCAAGGCAGGCGATCGAGCCAAGGGCACCGTGATGGCGAGCGACGCCTTCTTTCCGTTTCCGGACGGAGTGGAGCTTGCGGCGTCGCACGGGGTGACCGCGGTGGTTCAGCCGGGCGGGAGCGTGAAGGACAAGGAAGTGATAGATGCCTGCGACAAGGCGGGTCTGGCGATGGTCTTCACGGGGAGGCGTCACTTTAGGCACTGACGCGCGGGCAGCCAGTCGGAAAAAATTTGGCCCATCGCAGGCGCGTGTGCTCTTCACAGCGTTCGGGCGGCGAAGACTCTTTGTCCGGCGCCGCGGAGGTCGACCGCATGGCCACGATGACTGAAACATGCTCCGTTTGTGGAACCCCGTTCGAGGTCCAATTCCGCTACCAGATGGAGGAGCGGGACGGTGGATTCTCGTTCTACTGCTCGCAGAAGTGTTTGGAAGCGAGCCAGACCGCGGGTGGCGACGGGCTGGTCACCTGCGACGGCTGTGCGAAGCGGTTCCGTGTGGAACTCGTGTCCCAGGTTTTCTACGTCGATGGCAAGCGTCGTTATGCGTGCTCGCAGGACTGCCGAGCGCAGCTACTGGTCGAGGCGCAGGGCGTCCGCCTCGGGGAAGTCGCGCAGCGCAATCTCAGCGCTGCCGCTTCCGCCGAGGAGCCCGCGGCTGACGAGCCTGTCGCGTTGTCGCCGGGGCAGCTCGCCGATCGCGAACACGAGATGCCCCCCGTCCTGCGTCCGTCCTTCGCGTCCGTTCCACCGCCCGCGTCGGCGCCGCCTGCGGAGTCCTCGGCGGCGCGAGCGCAGCCCGCGGTGGCGGTGCCGCTGATTCCGCCCCAGCCAGCTCGTCCGATCCGACCGGCGCCTGCGCCCAAGCCGAAGTCGGAGGACGTCGATCGTCCGCGGGTCGTGGCGGTTTTCAACCACAAGGGCGGCACGGGCAAGACGACGACGTCAGTGAGCATTGCAGCGGGGCTGGCGGCTCAGGGGCGGCGCGTCTTGCTGGTGGACACCGATGCCCAGGGCAACGTGGCGGTTTCGCTGGACGTCAAGTCGGAGCGATCGCTGTACCATGTGCTGGTCATGGGGCTGCCGCTCAAGTCGGCTGCGCAAACGGTGCGCGAGAACTTGGACCTTGTCGCGTCGAACGAGACGCTTGCGGCTGCGGAGCTGTATCTGGCGGGGCGCCAGAACCGGGACCGGGTGTTGCGGGACCGTCTCGCGGCGCCGGCTTCGGCCTATGACTACGTGGTGCTGGACTGCTCGCCGAGCCTGTCGCTGATGAACCAGAACGCACTTGTGTTCGCGGACAGCGTGCTGGTTCCCGTGGCTTGCGATTATCTCTCGCTGGTTGGCGTACGGCAGGTTCTCAAGACCGTGCGCAACGTGAACCAACTGCTGCACCATCCGGTACGTATCTGGGGTGTGCTGCCGACGTTCTTCGATGCACGCGCAAACATCTGCCGTGAAGCAGTGGAGACGCTGCAGCAGCACTTCGGGGAGCGATGTTTGCCGCCGATCCGGGCAGCGATCAAGGTGAAAGAGGCGCCGGCGCACGGTCAGACCATCTTCGAATACGCCGCAGGCACGGCTGCGGCGGAGGACTATCGACGCGTGGTGGACAGGCTCATCGACGGCCGCGTCGGCGTGAGCATGCAACACGGGACGAACGAGGCCGCAGCGATTTCGGCGTGAGAGAAGGGGACCTCGAGATGGCCGGCGAGGACGAAAGGTGCAAGAGCATGCCCGATATCGGCGGGTGTGCGCATCAAGGAGCGCGAGATGTCATCTGATCATGGTGAGTTCCGAGGGGCGGCCTGCAAGGTGCTCGACGGCGACGAGGTACAGTCGGTGCTCTCCGGGGAATTCTACACGCCAGAGCCGTTGCCTCCGGCGCGAGCCAAGCCCGTCGTGCGCGCGGCGGCAAAGCCCGCGCACTACAAGGTCATCTGCATCTCGATGTACACGGCCGACCTGGCGAAGCTCGACGCGATGGTGGACGACCTGAAGGCGCGCGGTTTGACGAAGGCGAACCGCAGCGCTCTCATCCGCTACGCGCTGTCGCTGGTGGACCTGGACAAGGTGCCGCGCGGGCTCTGACTCATTCGGAGAGCTCCTGCCAGAAGGCTGACATGTCTTCAGGCAAGGGAGCTTCCACCTCCAATCGGCGACCCGTCACCGGGTGGTCGAACGCCATCCGCCAGGCGTGCAGCGCATGGCGATCCATCTCCAGAACCTCCCTGTCCTGTGGCGTGAGCGTGCCGTCGGACCCGCGCGCATGGAGCTCGGAATCCGGCCCGTAGAGCTTGTCTCCCACCACAGGGCAGCCGGAGGCCGACAGGTGGACCCGGATCTGGTGCTGGCGCCCCGATTCGAGATCGCACCTCAGCAGGGCGTATCGCCTATCGCGTCGCACACGACGACCTAGCACCAGGAAACGTGTGGAGGCGCAGAGCCCGGTGCCCGGCGCAGCGACACGCATTGCACAGCGCAGCCGTGACACAGGATCGCGCTCGAGGGGGAGCGTGACGCGGAAGTCGTCGACGTCGGGCCATCCCCAGGTGATCGCCTGATAGCTCTTGTCCACCCCGACCCGTGCTTCGAACTGCTTCTTGATGGCGCGGTCCGCCGCGTAGGTCCGGGCGACGACGAGCACACCGCTGGTATCTCGATCAAGCCGGTGCGCGAGCACGAGGTGCTCGGAGGGGAACTGCTCCGCGAGCATCTTGACGACGGTGTTGCGGTAGTACTTGGCGGAGGGATGCACCGGGAGGCCTGCCGGCTTGTCGATGACGACGATGTGCTCATCTTCGTACAAGACAGGGATGTGCCTGGGGACTTCGACTTCATCCCAAGGGGGACGCCAGATGGCGATGTATTGGTTGGCGGACACGCGGGCGTTGGGGCGAATCGGCGCGCCATCGAGCGTGCGTGCCGCAGCTTGTACGATCCGTTTCGCGCGGGTGCGGCTGGTGTTGCGAAGTTGGGACTGCACGAACACATCCACGCGCTGTCCGGCAGCTTCCTTCGGCACGCGGAACACGGACAGCACGGCGTTGCGGGCAATGTCTGCCGGACGAATGACGGGCGGCTGCTCGTGCGACGCGATGCGTGTCATGCTGGTTGCCCTGTGGGATCGAACGAGGCGCGATGGTCGATTGTCTTGCGCAGGCGCGCGATGTGATCGGGGGTGGTCCCGCAACAACCGCCGGCCATGGTGGCGCCGAGAGCAAGCCAGCGTGCAACGTGCAAGGCATACACCTCGGTGTCGAGGGGAGCCGGCTGGAAGCCGAACGTTCCGTCGGGCGTCCCGGAATTCGCGTAGGCGCCGAACGGAAGGCCGCATGTCGCGAGGGTGGCGACCGCAGCCCCGCACGCCGCGACAGACGCGCAGTTGACCGACACGACCGCAGGCTCGAACGGGCCGACCTGCTCCACTGCGTGCAGCAGGGGAGATCCGTCGAGCAGGACGCCGTCGTCGCGCACGACCCACGACACGATGACGGGCAGTCCGGAGCGGGAGGCAGCGCGGACCGCAGCCAGCGATTCCCGGACGGTGGGCATGGTTTCGATGAGCAGCAAGTCGACGCCTGCGAGGACCAGGGCGTCGACATGGTCGTGGTGGGCGCGATCGAGGATACGCGCGGGGGGAGTTCGATCAGGGAAGTAGCAATCTTCGAGGGGCGCGACGGAGCCGGCGACGAGGACCGGACGGTTGGCCGGCAGAACGCTGCGGGCGATGGCGACGGCGTCACGAGTCAAGGAGACGGCGTCGCGTTCGCGGCCGGCCTTGGCCAGCGTGTGGCGTGACGTCCGGAACGTGCATGCAGTGATGATGTCGGCGCCAGCGGTGACGTAGTCGCGGTGGATCGCCGCGAGTAGGTCAGGGCAATCTCGCGGCGCGGTGGCGGTCCACAATGGAAGCCGTGTGGAGAATCCACGGCGTTCGAGCTCGGTGCCCGTGGCGCCGTCGAGCAACCAGGTGGACGGGAGAGCGCGCGGGGTGGGTGGCATGGTGGTGGAGATTGAGACGTCGCTTCTGGTTGTGCTATGTCCTGGCCCGGCGGACAAGCGGCGAAATACACCGGCTCCGCGAGCCGCCATCGGGACATGGCAAGGCCGAAGACACGTCAACGCCAGCGTGCCTATCGATGCACGATATGCGAGCAAAGCCCGCCGTTCTGTTGGGCTTGCGCTGCGTGCTCGTTCCAAATCTGCCAGAAGTGCATGCAGGAGAACGAGTGGGGCATGTCGTGCAACAAGGTGACTTGGGAATGTCCGGACTGCGGCCACATCAACGTGCTTTGATCGACGCTCTCGATGGTGCGCGGTCGTGACGGCGGGAGGATCGTGGGTCAGAGCACGAAGCCGAGGTCGAACCACGGTCCGTGGCGGAGCGATGTAATCGACGGTCTTGCGACGATGGAGTCGTTGTCGCTGTCTTCGGACCTGCGGTCGGAGGGCTTGGACGACCCGCCGAAGAAGTCGACTTCGAAGGTATAGGCGGGGCGCAGGTATACCTTGAACGGTCACCCGTTGGGGGTTGGGGAGTCGGCAAGGGAAGCTCGTGCTGAACCTCGCAGGGCTGCGTCACCCGCTGGCCGACTTACTGCCTTCGACCGTTCAAGGTGTAGCAAAGCGTAGGTCCGGCCGCGGCCACTGCCCGCGCCAAGAAGCGCGACGATACCACACACGGCTCTTCCACCAAGTAGGCCCGGCGCCTCGAGCCTGGTCGGCCCCTGGGCCGCTGTCAGTTCACCCACGATTGCCTCGGTTCGACCCAGGCCGTCTGCCCTTCGACCGCGACCGTCTGCTCTTTGGAGGCGACCGTCTGCTCTTTGGAGGCGACCGTCTGCTCTTTGGAGGCGACCGTCTGCTCTTTGGAGGCGACCGTCTGCTCTTTGGAGGCGACCGTCTGCTCTTTGGAGGCGACCGTCTGCTCTTGAAAGGCACGCGAGTCGCCGTGCAGGTGAATGCCCAGGCCGGTGACGGAGTACTTGTCGCCGCCACCGCTCGCGATCACGTTGCGCTTGCCGTTGGACTCGATCCACACGAGCTTGCGGTGCGTATAGGATGATTGGCCCTGTCCCTCGGTCCTGGTCCCGACGTACAGGCAAGCGAATCGCGGCCCCTCGGCTGCTGCACAGATGACGTTTTCGATGCTCCAGTCGGGATCGGAGTCGGCGACCTGCATGACCTTCATGCCGTCGGCCAGGTTGCGAATGGATCCGTCGTCCATGAGGGCGTGGACATCGCCGCCAGGGACGTCGAGGAAGGAGACGGGGTTGCCCGGAACGGGAGCGAGGATGGTGGGTGGGGCGCCGCGCTTTGCGGCAGGGGGCGCGGGGTCGGCGTGGGTGGTTCGCGGTGCCGAGACCAGCGCCAGGCCCAGGAGGGCGAGGGTGATGGGTGTGAGACGGCAGGAAAGATGGGCGGCCATGCTGGTCCCGGGCGGTTTCGGGGAGCGGTGGGGAGAAGTCAAGCGGCGGCTGTGGCGGCGTGACGCCGCTGGGTATCGACGGAATCGCGTCGGTGGGGAAGGATGGTGAAGAAACAATGAGCGAGACGGATCTCAGAGGGACGACGGCGCTGGTCACGGGTGGAGGTCGGCGGCTTGGGGCGGCGATTGCGGATGCCCTTGCGGAGGCTGGCTGCGATCTGGTGGTTCACTACGGGACGAGCGCGGCGGGCGCAGAAGAGGTGGTGCAACGAGCGCGGAGGCGGGGGAGGCGGGCGACGAGCGTTCGGGCGGACCTCACGAATCGAGGCGACCTGGTGCAGCTCATGGATCGCACGCGGGAGTTCTCTGGCGGCAAGCTTGCGGTGCTCGTCAACAACGCCGGGAACTTCGAGCGGGTCGTGCCCGCGGAGATGAACGACGAAAGCTGGGACCGTGCGATGTTGCTGAATGCGACGGTGCCCTACCGGCTCTCGGTCGGTCTGGCGAACGAGCTTCGCGCGGCGCACGGATGCATGATCGCCGTTGCGTGTGTGAGCGCGCTGAGACCCTGGAGGAACTACGTCGCGTACAGCGTTTCGAAGGCCGCGCTCGTGCATCTGGTCCGCGGGCTTGCGACGGCGTTTGCGCCGGACGTGCGAGTCAACGCGGTGGCTCCGGGATCGGTGCTCGTGCCGGAGGGCTATCGCGAAGATCAGCTCGATCGTCTTCGCCGACGGATCCCCCTGGATCGGTTCGGGGACGCCTGGGATGTCGCCAGGGCGGTGCGGTTCCTGGCTGCGAACGACTACATCACGGGCCAGGTGCTCGCCGTCGACGGCGGTCAATCGATTGGCTGACGCTGTCCGGTCGTGTGCACGATGTGAAGCTCGAGTCTGCCGGATGCTTCGTCTGCCCGAGCGACTCGCACGCGGACAGGCATTCCCACGGAGTACCTGGACGAGCGGCCCACGAGCTCCTGCGACGCCTCGGCGAAGGTGAAAGGCCCGTGAGGGATGTCGTCGGACGCCACATGGCCGACGAGCAGCGAATCGCGGAGCTGGACGCGGAGGCCGAAAGGCCGCACGCCGGTGATGTTGGCGTCGAACTCCTCGCCGATATGGTCGGCCATGACGCGAGCGCTGATGAGCCTGTGGGCGTCGGACTCGGCGCGTGACGATCGGGAGGCCATGGACGTGACATGGAGGCACACGCTCTCCAGCGCGGCGGGGGTCGGGTCGCTCACGCGCTCGCCGTCGAGATATGCCGACAGGGCGCGGTGCACGAGGAGGTCGGCATATCGTCGAAGGGGCGAGGTGAAGTGCAGATAGCGTGGCGCGGCGAGCCCGAAATGCGGGTGTGGCTTCACGGTGTAGCGTGCCGGGCCGAGCGCGCGAGCAAGAACCGACAGCATGGCGGGGGCGGCCGGCGAAGACTGAATCTGCCGGTCGAATGCCCCGAGTGCCAGGGGTGTCAACACCCTGCCGAATCCCGGGGCGAATCCGAAGTTGCGCGCGATGCGCTCGAGGCTTTCCGCTGCATCGGCGGGCGGGGCGTCGTGCACACGGTATGGGACCGGGACGCCGCGGGCGAACACCCAGTCGGCAACAGCCTCGTTCGCGGCCACCATGCATCGTTCGATCAGCAAGTGTGCGCTGGTGGGGCGGAGGGGATCGAGCACGGTAGCGCGGCCGGTGGCGGCGTCGACCCCGAATCGCGCTTCGTCTCTGGCCATCTCGATACCGCCTCTGCGTCCGCGCGACATCGAGAGACGAGAGGACACGGTTCTGCACCAGGTCAAGGTTTCGCAGACGCGCGCGTCGAGGCCGGAGTCGACGGATCGATCGAGGAAGTCGGCGACTCGATCGTAGGTCAAGCGCGCCATGGACCGGATGATGCTGCGATACACGTCGACCGCGACAACCTCGCCCTCGGCGCTGATTCGCAACTCGGCAGAGATGCATTCGCGGTCCGCGTCGGGCAGCAAGCTCAGACGAGCCTCGCTCAGCTCCGGCGGGAGCATGGGCAGAACGCGGTCCGGCAGATACGTGCTGGTAGCGCGTCTCCGCGCCTCCTCGTCCAGCGCGCTGCCCGCCCGGACCGCCGAAGACACGTCGGCGATGCTCACGATCAGGCGGATTGCTCCGTCCTTGTCCGCCGGCAAGATGCCTATCGCGTCGTCGATGTCCCGCGTCGACGATGCGTCGATCGTCACGTGGGTCAGGCCGCGCAGGTCTCGACGGGCGACCGTGGGGTCGATGGGCGAGGCTGCTGCGAGGCGTGCTTCTTCGAGTGCGCGCTGCGGGAATTCGGAGGAGAGCTGCCAGCGGGTAATGATACGCTCGATCCCCGCGTCTTCGTCGGCGCGGAGCACGCGGAGAGCAGCGATTTGATCGGACATCACACGTCCGACGACCCAATCCCCCTCTACGATCCCGCGAGAGAATCCGGCGTGGTCCAAACGCCAGTCCGTGTTGGCTGTCTCCCGGTCGATTCGCAGGAACATCTCGCCGTGACGGCGAACGGCCTGGCCGAAAACCGTTGTGCGGCGCCGCTCGACGAGTTGCAGACCGGTCGCCGACCATCGTCCGTCGTCGGCACGGCGGACCTGGGCGCGGACGACATCGCCGGCGAGGAAGGCGTTGAGCTCGGGCGGAGCGATGAACGCGGAGGCTGGGAAACCGGAATCGTCGAATTCGAGGAATCCGAACCCGCGGGGGTGGAAGCTGAGGGAGCCTGTGGTTTCTTTCACGGGAGAGCCGGAGCGAGGTTTGGGCGGATGATATCGCATTCACCCGCTGCCTGCGCAATCCGGCTGAACGCTGCCCGCGGCAGGAGCCGGCGACAGGGTGTCGCTGTTGGCCTGCGACCCATCACCGCGCTACGGCAAAAAAGCCGCGCGGTGCGAGAGGTTGGCCCGCGCGATTCATGGCAGCCCGCATCTCGTCCAGTCGAATCGTATGCCGTCGGCCAGTATCGGCTTGCGCTCGGGTTGATTCTTGTCTTACATGCATGATCATGAGCGACTCCAGGAAAGCATTGCCGAAGGACATGCGTGAGAAGGCAGCGAAGGCGTCGATGGAATTTGCGAGCCAGGTCGTTTCCCTCCTCGAGAACGTTATCGACGAGATGACGCAGGCGATGGGCGACCAGCAGCCGGCGCCAGCAAGGCGTGCCGCCGCACCTGCGAAGCCCGCGCCAAAGCCTGCCGCGAAGCCCGCGCCAAAGCCTGCCGCGAAGCCCGCGCCAAAGCCTGCCGCGAAGCCCGCGCCAAAGCCTGCCGCCGACACGGGCAACGACATCAAGAAACGCGTCATCGCTGCGCTACGAAAGGCGCGCGTTCCCATGAGTGTCGAGCAACTCAATCGGGTGCTGGGCACCCGCCCGGGCGAGCTGGCGATCCCGCTGCAGGAGATGATTGCCGCAGGGCAGATTCAGAAGTCGGGGGTCGCTCGCGGGACGAAGTACGGTCTCGCCTGATTGCCATCCGGCGCTCCGTGCCGCAACGGGAGTGCCGGAGCGCATGCGATTCTCCAGCGCCTCGGCAGCGCGGGGAGCCGTCTTTCCCGTAGCGGCAGACACGGCTTGCCACCGGCTGCGCTGTTCGAGCGTGTCGCCGGGGGGATACTTGTCCAACAACGATTGACCTACCGGCTTGCGCACCGCACGGTTGGACCGGGCTGCATGGTGTCAGGGCGCTCGGAAGGCCGCGCACCGGGGATCGTCCACGTACAGTTCCACCCCCGTACCCGTTCCGACCAAACGGTTCCAGGCCGCGGTCGCGGACTCCGACCCCGTGTACACGTCGACGCTTCTGCCGACGACACGCAGTCCGCGGTCCTGGGCGACGAAGCAGCCGTCGTGCAACCCGCCGCCCGGAATGGCCAGACCGACGAATGCCGGGATGAACACGGGAGTGCCCAGGGGGACGATAGAGGAATCGACCGCGATCGTCCGAAAGGGTGTGATGGGACCACCCGTGGCGCCTCTGCCCCAAGGGAAACGGGCGGGGTCCAGGGCTTCGTAGCAGATCTTTTGGGCCGAGCGAGGGCAGACGGCGGCGCAATCGCAGCCGCGCTTCGCGAAGCTCACCGTCCTGCGATCGGCAAGACGGCCGCTGCCTTGCACACAGAGCTTGTCGTGGAATTCCCGCGGGACCGTCGCTATCGGTTTGCACGCGGCATCGAAGATGGTGACATCGTCGCCCTTGGCGTAGTCGGACTGGTCGGGAAAGGAGTAGTAGGTGTTATGGAAGACGCCAAGCAGCCGCCCTGCGGATCGGACGTCTTCACTTTCTGTGCGGTCGTCGTCTGCTCGCAAGGGCTCGGGGGCTGGCCTTGTGCGTCGCCGCGCATGCTGTGCCGTGGGTGCGGGGGACGCCGGATCGGAGACTTCGGGGGGCGGATGGTCGTCAGGAGCTAGAGGCTCTTGCATCCAGGCCGTGCCGCGCGTCTCGAAACAGGCCGACGAGCATGTGGCGAGGAGCACGAAGAGCACTCCCAACGGCACGACGACAGGGGAACGGCCAGGCCGAATCGAGGGCATGTTTGAAAGACTATACCGCTCTTGTCGGGTGGGAGCGGGGGAAGGTGCGCCCGGGTCGTCGGCCCGCAGCGGGGCCGCGTGGAACGTCAGGCCTTGACGATGGCTTCGTCGGCAACCGGGCAGACCGCGACGCAAGCCGCCTCGTCCTTGCCTTCGCACTCATCGCACTTGCTTGCGTCGATCACGTAGGTCTCGTCGCCAGCCGAGATCGCCTCGTTGGGGCACTCGGGCTCACAGGCGCCGCAGTTGATACATGCATCGGTGATCTTCCTTGCCATCAGGGCCTCCTGGTCAATCGCGTCTATCTAGGTGGTGTGTGGTCGGGCCGTGCCCGCCCCGCGGCAGCCTCCTCATAGCGAGATGAGTCCGACTGTGCAAGCGAGAATGTTCACCGGGGCGCCTGGGCGCGGGATCCGCTCCGCGCACCAACGGTTTTCTCGCCCGAGACCGGCGGCTCCTCCACACGGCGGCGTGCCCTGGCGACGCACCATGCGCAGCGGATCAGGACGCGACCAGCGAAGCGAGCCGGCGGTCGGTCGGGATCACGGCCACCGATTGGTAGCGCGGCAGGCACGCCAGCACGCGCTCCAGGGGCTCGCTGACAGCGCGCAGGCGGGAAACCGCGAAGAATGCCTTGCACTCGGTGATGACGTCGCGACGCATGCAGGCTCGGTCGTGGTCGCTCAGCCCGCTGACGAAGCGTCGCGCTGCCGCCGCAATCCGATCGTCTTGCGACGTGTCGCCAGCGTCGAACGCTTCGACGAGCTCCGGTTGAGCTCGCTGGGGGATGCCTGCCTCCCATAGACGCATGCGGATGGCGAGAGCGAACGCAGCGCGCACCGCGGCTTCCTCCGAGAGCACGCGCACCAACCAGCGGTCTTCGAGCTGCACGACATCGACGGCTCCTTCTGCACGGAGCGTGTCGAAGATGACCAGGTCGGCATGGGAATGGGCTTCGGTCATCCCTTGCAAGACGCGCTGGACCGGCATCCAGCCGACCGCGAGGTGCAACAGCGGGGACAGGTGCGCGGGTGCGAGACGCTTCGTCTGGTAGATCGCGGACGCATCGGCGTTGGTTTCCTCGACGCTCGCGCCGATGTCGCCGAGAAATTCGGCGAAGTCGCCGAAGGTGTGTCCGAACTCGTGGAGCAGCACCAGCACGCTCGCGGCGTCTTCGAGATCGGCGAGCCGCGACTCCGGCCATTCCGTCGCCCGAAGGATCAAGGAAGCATTGGCGCGCACCATGGAGCCGCGAACGGCGTTGGTGAACGTCATGACCTTGTACAGATCGCGACCGTCCGGATCGGGCAGCTTCTCGCCCGCCAGGGTAGCGTTGCTCGCCCCGCCGCCCACGAGCATGTGACGCAGGAACAACACGTTGAGGTTGCCCCGCCGGCGCCCCTCCGACCGAACGACTTCATACACGGCCTTCGTCGCCTCCGGCGGCCAGTCGAATGCGCTGACCACCATCTGAAAGCCGCCCTTGGCCCCGAGCCGGGAAACCTTTTCCTCCACGGTCAGGGCCACGTCGACCAGGTTCGTAGGGTCATCGGCCGCCAACCAGGACCGACGACTCTCCGCCCAGTCGTCGGAGTCGGCATGGTCCAGGCACCATGACTCGAGATCGAGCAGGACAGCACGAAGCTGGGTCGCGAAACCCGGCACGGTCGACCTCGCCTTGCGCAGCAGCGCGGCGCACTCGCCCAGCTCTCGCTCGAACTCCAGCGCAAACGGCATCGACCACATACGTATCTGGCCGTCGGCGTAGCAGCGAATCCGCACGCGGTGCGCCACGCGACGAACCTCGGGATCCGCTTGCCCGAGAGCAGCCTCGAGCGCCGACTTCTGCATGTCCAGCACCTGCTGGCTCAGATCGTCGAGGCGCTGCCATTCGCTTTGCGGTAAGTCGGTCTGCCTGTCCATTGCATCGGCGAACAGACGTCGGAGGGCGGTGCATGCGACGGCGTATCGATCGCCGAGGGACGCCTCGAAGCGGGCGCGGTCTTCCGCGCGTTCGAAGAGGTAGAACCCCTGTGTCACAAGGGGGACCGGATCGAACAGATGGTCGAGCACAGCGCTCCACCGGATGCTTCCGCGTTGTTGGGCCGGGAGGTTCGCGACCTGGCGGGCGAACGCCTCGCGCGGCAGGGGAGGCACGATGACACTCCCGCGTTCGGTCAGCACGTTGCACCCGTGCTTGAACACGGCAAAGGCGTAAGGAACCAGTGCGCTTCGGAAGGCAGGATCGACGTGCGGCGAAGACATCAGCACGTCGAGCGATCGTCCCGTCAGACCGTCGAGCGGATCGAGCAGACGCTCGTTGAGCAGCGTGACATGCTGGCAGACCTCGCGCAGCGTTTCGAGGGCGGCCGTCATGCCAGCAAGGTCGGCGGCGCGCAGCGGGAGACCATCGGCGGTCCGGGCGGATGGCAAGAGCGCGGTTTCGTCGCCCCCGAGCACCAGGAGGCGATGGGTTAAACCGTTGATGACGATCTCGCTGCCCGTGCGAAGCAGCGAGCCGGATGACAATGCGTTCACGTGCACCTCCGAAGCGGCGGACGAAGCGATGAGAACGGTTTGCTATGTGATTCGGCCCGCGAGCGTTCGTCAAGACGGGCCGCGCCTGGTCCCGGATCGGAAGCCTGCCGAAAGGGGGGTGCATAGCGTCGGCCCGGGTTCTCATCCCCTACCCCTGCCCTTTCCCCTGCCCGAGGTGCCGAGCACTTGGTCTGCCGAAATGACCCATGGCGATGCGCTTCGCTGCAAAGCACAAGGAGGCACCGCCATGAAGCGACTGAATGCCGCAGGTACCGTTTTCAGGCTCTGGAACCCGTGGCCTAGAACTGATCGAGAGATGGAGCGGCGCGCGTCGGCTGCGTTGCCACACCAGCAGCGATTCGCCACCGTCCGCATGCTGAGCCGCATGGTGCAGAACCTCTAGACCCTCGCTCCCCGTACGACACAACGCAACCAACCTGGCTAGCCGCACCCTTGCCCGCGCGTCGGGAAAGGGGAGGGGCAGGGAAAAGGGCAAGGGTTAGGAACCCGGTCCGACGCAATGCCCCCTCGAAAAGGCGCCCACGACTGCGGCATCCACGGTATCGTTGAAGATGGAGGTTCCATGGCCCTTCTATTTCGCGTCCGCTTCGAGGCGGAGTCCGTCGCCATCGACCTGGTTTCCGAGGGGCAATATCTGGTCACCACGCAGCTCGAGTCTGTTGTGGATCTGTTCGACACCGACGAGCATCCGACCATCGTGCCGAAGCATGCGACCACGTTCGAACGCGCGCTCGCGTTGGTGGCCGGCTGGGAGCAAGGGACTCCCGTGTATGTCGACCCGCTGGTCGCGGACTGCGTGACCGCAGCGCTCGTCGCGCACGACGGCCGCAGGTCGAGCGGATGGAAAACGTGGCTCACGACGGGGAGAGTCGAGCCCTGATCGCCGCCGCACGCCGCGATCCGTCGATCGGCGCTCGGGCGTGATCGCCCAGCCGACCAGGGGCAGGGCTGCGCAATCGGTAGAGAGCGTGTCATCGCCGCGCCACCTCCAGGCGCCTGGAGTCGCGACACCCTTCGCGCCAACGCCCAGCGCAACACGCCAATGCTCGAAGGCGGCCCGGGCTCAACGCGGCCGCCGGCGCGGGAGAGAGCTCCGCTTCGCGATCGTTCCGGCGGGTGGCATCCCGCGACTGATCAGCCCGCGATCGACAGCATCGGCTCAGCCATTAGCGGTCCGCATGATAATCACTCACGTCATCAATGATCGTGTTATGCCTCGCCATGCCACTCGACGCCTGGCCGATTCCCATCGGATGCGAGGCAGTCCTCGCCGGTGTGGTGGAACAGCGAGAGGGATGAGGGAATGCGTCCCCGGCCGGGACAGGTGACTCGCCGGGCGGTCAGGTGCCCTTGCGAGCCTTCTTGGCGGTTTCGATCGCCTTGGACGCAGTTTGCAATACGCTGCGGACGCCGGGGACTGGCACCAGGTCGCCAGCGAGCTGGAGCACCTTCGACGTATCGCCCGCCGTCAGTGCCGCGACGCCTTCGAGCGCGAGCTTGACGTGGGAGATACCCGGAATCGCATCGAGTATGCCTGCCAGCCCGCCCGAGGCCGCCTGCTCGGCTTCGCTCGCAGCGCCTCCGGCGAGCTTTTGCAGCGCTTCGGGGCTCAACGTGCCATCCGTGTTCGCGGCTTCCTTGGCTCGCCGGCAGGCGTCGGGGCCCACCATCGAATCGGGCGCCGGCTTCTCACCACGCGCGCACTTCCGCAGGTCGGCCTTGTACTTCTCGCCGGTCTGCGCCATGAGCTCGCTCGCGCTTTGCGCCTTGGTGGCCGACGCGGCCTGCGCGAACATGCTGTCGAGCTGCGCCTTGTACTTGGCCTCGTACTGGGCATCGCCGAAGGTCTTGCGCATCTGCTCTTCGTAAAGCTTCTTCGCGCTGGCCACGTTCTGCTCGAAGTTGTCCACGTACTTCTTCGCCGACTCGACCGTGGCTTCTCCCTTGATCGGCAGTGCGCCGAGGCCCGCCTTCGCGACGTCCTCGATGATCTTCGGGTCCGCACCGTCGTTTACCACGGCCTGGTAGGCGCCCATCATGGCGAGGGCCAACGCGCCGACGGCTTCGCGCCGGCTCTGACGCTCGAGGAGCTGCCTCACCATCTCGTAGTCCTGGTCCGTCCACTGCATCTCCATCTGCCTGCGGCTGCGGATCATCCCTGCAACGGTGGACATGGTCGTCATCGAGCCGGTGGTGATCATCCACCCGGACATCATCGCCGGCATCGACGCGAGACGAACCTGGGCCTTGAGATCGTTGAGCTTCTGGACATGCTGCGCGCCGCTCTGCATGAACTTGATCTCCGCCTGGGTCGCCTTCTTGTTCGCCATCTTCGGGGCGATTTCCTGCACCTTCTTGGTGTAGGAGTCTTCGAGCTGCAGGAACTGGTCGGCGACCGGCTTGCCCTGGGCATCCAGCACCGGAGCAATGTGGAGCTCGATCTTGGCGTTGCGGACCTCGGCGATCGCTTGCGCAGCGGGCATCGGCGCGGGCCCGCCGGCGAAGGCCGCCTCCTGCCCCAGTGCGGACTTCATCGCCTTCTCGACTTCCGCCTGGTTCTTGTCGATCTCTTCGTCCATCGTCTTCTGAGCCGCGATCACCTGCTCGTCGCCCTGCCGGACCATGGCCTTCGATTCTTCCGGAATGGATGATCCCTGAGGCTCCTTGGGCCCGGGCTGCTGCGCCGGACCGCAGGCGCAGACGGAAGCAACCACGAAAACTGCAAGCGTGAGATGTCGCATGATCGAATCCCCTTTCTGGGAACCCGCGCCTAGCACCACCCGGCGTTCGGGCCAAGCCTCGCGGCCTACGCTGGTGCGCTCGGCCGGTACGAATTTCGCCGCGCCCGTCCGCACCGACCATGCCCTTCCCAATCATCGAGTCGGCCCCCGCGCAGGCCACCGCAAGGCCGCAAGCGCCCTGTGACCGTCCTGGCGACAGCCACGTCGCACGACAGCGTGCTCATCCACACACCATCACGCCGTCGTCCTCGGTGTCGGCGCGATGCGCTGGCTGGTCAGGGCCAGGGATGGTCGCCGGAACGCGGTTGCTCTGGACCGTCACGGGCTCGACGCGGCGTCTGCCCAGGCGTCGGCGAGGGCGAGCACGATCGCGCGCGGCTCGGACCTGTGCACGAACGGCAACCGAATGACGCGCGTGTCCGGCGGTGCGATTCGCTGCAACCCCTCGATCGCCCGCTTCGCTGCCTCGCTGCGCGAGGCATGCTCGTCATGCATGGCGATCAGCGTGCTGCGCAGCGCGGATTGCAGACGATTCTCCAACACGAGCGTCCCGTCGTCGATGGCGCGCAGCACGCGCGTCTCGCACGCTGGAGGATCGCTCTCCGCGCGGTTGAGCACGATGGCCGAGGGGCGCAGTCCCTGCTTCTGAAGATGCGTGACGAGGAAGCCGGCGTCGGCCAGGGCGCCCCCAGTGGGCGCACTGATGATCAGGTAGCGTGTGTCGGGGTGGCGCAGCATCGTGTTGGTGCGTCGCGCCAGGTCGGCCCAGCGTTCGCGCACGGCGACCATGTCCGCGAAGAGGGCGGACAGGTTGCGCAGACCGTCGAGTCCGACCAGCTTGCCCACGATCGCTTCGGCCTTGGACCGGCCCCACTCGAACAGTCCGGTGCGCGGCTTGAGGTCGGCCTTGCTCGGATCGGCGGTGGTGGCAAGCGCGGCGAGCCATGCGAGTGCGCGCGCCTCGAGCAGCCCCAGCAAGCGCGTGGGATACGTCAGGAACGCCAGCGCATGCCGCGACGGCGCCGTATCCAGCACCACGTCGTCCCACACGCCCGAGTCGATCTCGGTTTGAAGAAGGCCGATGGTGATCAGCTCGTGCACGCCCGCGAGCGAGTCGCCCAGCTCGAGGTAGGCCGGGTTGTTCCGTACGCGACCGCGCTGGACGGGATCGAGGAACAACCACTCGACGAAGTCGTCGAGGGACATGCGCGTGTCGGGCATGCGTGCGTAGAGGAAGTCGTCGCCGCGCGGACAGATCGACACGCGTTGCGCCTTGCGGCCGACCTCCGTGCCGAGCGCGTCGGCGAGACGACGCGCCGGATCCACGGTGATGACGAGCGTCTTGCGCCGTTGCCGCGCCAGGCTCAACGCGAGCGCGGCAGACGTGGTCGTCTTGCCGACGCCACCGCCGCCCACGCACACGGTCAGGCGGGTGGTCACGCCGCGGCCCCTTTCGCGATCCAGTCGGCGACCATGGCGGCCGCCGGATCCTGCGCGGCATCGGGCAACGGAATGACGCGCCTGGCCTGGACCGATCGGGCGAGCCCGAAGGCGTAGTGCGTGTCGTCCGCGTCGTCGTCCCTCGCGCGAAGGATTTCCATGAGGTCGGCGGCTTCAGGAGCCAGATGCGGCGCAATCGCGGGGATGCTCGATGCGGCCTCCCATGCGCCCTCCGGATCCGGCGTGACGACGCGGTTGACCACGACCACGGCAGGCACGGTGCCGAGCTGCGATCGCAGGCGGTCGCAGAGCTGCTCGGTTTCCTTGACGACGAGCGGCTCGGCGAGCGTCACGACGACCACCTCGGAGCGTCCGGGCGCGACGATCTCGTTGTGAATACGGCGTCCCATGTTGCCGAGGGGGCTCATGCCGAGGAAGCGCGCGAAGGCGTTGGGTACCCGGAGCCAGTCCAAGGCGTGGCCGGAGGCGGGAAGGTCGACGATGATGCGGTCGTAGCGGGCGGAGCTGGCGAGGGCGCACACTCGGTCCATGAAGGTGAACTCGCGCAGGGCAGGGACCGCGCGGATGAGCCGCCGCAGTGCGCCGTGGGAAACCAGGGCGCGTGCGATGATCTTCGCCCCCAACACCGACCCGAGCGTGTCGACCAGCGCCTTGTCGTACTGCAGCACGATGTGTGCAACATGCGAAGCGTCGCCGCCGAGCGCCCGGCTGCCCGCTTCGCCATCGTCGAACTCCACCAGGGCGCAACGCTTGCCCATCTTGCTCGACAGTACGGCCAGCGCGGCCGCAACCGTCGTCTTGCCGACCCCCCCCTTGCCTGTGACGAACACGACGGGCGCCTGCAGGAGCGTCGAAGGTCCAGGTTCGGAAGTCGTCACGTGATACCTCTGCGCCCAAAGGGGGCGTGTGAGCGATTACGGGAACGGGGAAGCCTGTGTCAAGGGGCCGTTTGGAAACGGGACGGCTTCGGTGTTGGGTGCACGGTTTCCGTCGAGTCGCCGCACCGGTTGATCCCTTCGAAGGGGGAGTGTATACGCGATGCGCGAATCGCGAGGGCGAGTTGCCCGTCGGTTCGGCTTCGCTGGCATACGGGCGGTCCGGCTGAACCGTGCACAAGCACCGGCCGGGAAAGGAGTGAGCAATGCTCAAGAAGATCGGTGTCATCGGTGGTGGGTACATCGGCGGCGTGTTGACGCAGGAGATCGCGCAGCGCAGGCTGGCACGCGAGGTCGGTCTGGTGGATCCGGCCCCGATGCCCAACCCGAACGATCCCCCCGAGCGCCAGGAGGTCATCAAGAAGCAGTCGGTGTCGATCGGCAAGACCCTCGACATCGCCGAGGGCCTTCCCGAGATTCGGAGGGACATCAAGCTGGTCGGCTCGAAGGACTACTCGGCGCTCAAGGGTGCGGAGCTGGTCATCAACACCGCGGGCGTGCCCCGCAAGGCGCGTCCTGACGGCACGTTCCCCAGCCGTGAGGAGCTGCTGACCATCAATCTCAAGGTCACGGCGCAGGTAGCCGACGCGATCAAGGCGAACTGCCCGGATGCTACGATCATCAACATCGCGAACCCGCTCGATGCGATCGTGTTCGCGCTGTACAAGAAGCTGCTTCCCCCGAAGAACAAGCTGCTCGGCATGGCGGGCGTGCTGGACTCGGGCCGCTACTGCTATTTCGTGGCGGAAGCGGCGGGCGTGTCGGTCGAGAACGTGAATGCCATGGTGCTCGGCGGCCATGGCGACGACATGGTTCCGGTGCGGAGCTCCTGCCAGATCGCGGGCATTCCGGTCGAGAAGTTCCTGTCGGCGGAGACGCTCGCCAAGATCGAGGCGCGGACCCGCAAGGCAGGCGGCGAGGTCGTCGGCCTCCTCGGGTTCGGCTCCGCGTTTGTTTCGCCTGCGTGGGCAGCGCTCGAGATGGCCGAAGCCATCATCTTCGACAAGCGCAAGATCATGCCGGTCTGCGCGCTGCTGGAGGGCGAATACGGTTACAAGGGCCTGTTCGTCGGCGTCCCTGCCATCCTCGGCAAGAACGGTGTCGAGAAGGTCATCGAGCTCGACCTGACCGCCGACGAGAAGGCCGCGCTCGACAAGTCCGTCGCGGGCGTCAAGAAGACCTGCGACGAGGCCGCGGCGATGCTCGCCAAGATCTGACCCACCGATCGTCGACGCCTCTGCTTCTGTCTCCACGACAACGGCACTTCCCCCACGCTGATTCGGCGCGACCGTGACCGCCCGTTCGGTGCACGATCGTCACGCCATGCCCTGAGGGGGCATTCGGCCCACCCGGAGTTCGTCTCCCCCAGGCGCGAACCTTCGAACAACCGTCCGGCCCGCGTTGAACCGTGTTTCTGCCTGGGCGCGCCTGGTCTTCGTCCGCCTCGTGCGCGAGGTCGTCGAAGTCGATCAACTGCGCGCAGGACGCGACGTGTGAAGGCTCATCGTCGTCGGCCTTGTCTTGCGCATCTCCCGCACCGTGACGCTCGTTCCATCGCAGCACACCCGTGGGCACGCGCTGGGTGACGTCGAGCAACCAAGCCGTGCCGCGAGCGTCTTGCGTGGCCGGCACCCCGCAGCAGCGCTATGCTCAGGCCATGTCCACGGCCGCCCGACGCAAGCGCTTGATCGACCCGACCGTGTACCCGGTGGAGGACGACGTGGGAGAGGACTCGCTGCAGACGTTCATCCTCGAGACGCTGCGGCCGCTGATTGCTGCGCTGCTGGCGCGGCGGGGCGAGAAGGCGTTTGTCGGCTCGGATCAGTTCATCTACTGGGAGCAGTACAATCCGAGCAAGGTGGTGGCGCCGGACGTGTACGTTCTTCCGGGCATCGCGCCCAACGCGCGGGTGCCGGTCTGGAAGGTGTGGGAGACGCACGTGGTTCCCAGCTTTGCGCTGGAGATCATGTCCGAGGACCAGCGCAAGGATGTCGAGGAGTCGCCGCGCCGGTGTGCAGAGCTGGGTGTGCGCGAGCTGATCGTGTTCGACCCGGAGCCCGAGACGCGGCGGGATGGGATTCGGTTTCGCGTGTTCCGAAGGGTGGGCAAGCGGGGGTTGGTGCTGGTCGAGGTAACGAATGAGGACCGCGTGCGGTCGAAGGTGCTCGACGCCTGGATTCGGGTGGTGGGTCGGGGCCTGGAGACGCGGCTTCGAGTGGGGCTGGGGCCGAAGGGGGAAGAGCTGCTGCCGACGGCCGAAGAGCGTGCGGAGGCCGAAGCGGAGCGAGCCGAGCGAGCGGAGGCTCGAATCGCCGAACTCGAGCAGCGTCTGCGCGAGCAGAGCAAGTAGCTCGCGGCCGCCGAAGACTCGCCGGCGGTTGTCCGGCCGGGAGCTGGGCAGCGGGCTCGGCTCGGAGGTGCGCCTGCACATCCTGGTATTCGGGGGCGGGCAACACCGCCTCCCCGGCTTTGGTCCGTCGTGCCTGGTCAGACACCACGGCAGGCCGACTTCTACGCGACAGTCGAGGACGCTGCTGTTTGCTCTGCCGGTCTCGATCAGCAGGACTTGCACAGTCTCTCGGCCCGCGCCAGGTCCTCGATCCGTGCCGCGAGCGTCCTGCGTGGCCGGCACCCCGCAGCAGCGCTATGCTCAGGCCATGTCCACGGCCGCCCGACGCAAGCGCTTGATCGACCCGACCGTGTACCCGGTGGAGGACGACGTGGGAGAGGACTCGCTGCAGACGTTCATCCTCGAGACGCTGCGGCCGCTGATTGCTGCGCTGCTGGCGCGGCGGGGCGAGAAGGCGTTTGTCGGCTCGGATCAGTTCATCTACTGGGAGCAGTACAATCCGAGCAAGGTGGTGGCGCCGGACGTGTACGTTCTTCCGGGCATCGCGCCCAACGCGCGGGTGCCGGTCTGGAAGGTGTGGGAGACGCACGTGGTTCCCAGCTTTGCGCTGGAGATCATGTCCGAGGACCAGCGCAAGGATGTCGAGGAGTCGCCGCGCCGGTGTGCAGAGCTGGGTGTGCGCGAGCTGATCGTGTTCGACCCGGAGCCCGAGACGCGGCGGGATGGGATTCGGTTTCGCGTGTTCCGAAGGGTGGGCAAGCGGGGGTTGGTGCTGGTCGAGGTAACGAATGAGGACCGCGTGCGGTCGAAGGTGCTCGACGCCTGGATTCGGGTGGTGGGTCGGGGCCTGGAGACGCGGCTTCGAGTGGGGCTGGGGCCGAAGGGGGAAGAGCTGCTGCCGACGGCCGAAGAGCGCGCGGAGGCCGAAGCGCGGCGTGCGGAGACCGAAGCGCGGCGTGCGCAAGCCGAAGCGGAGCGAGCCGAGCGAGCGGAGGCTCGAATCGCCGAACTCGAGCAGCGTCTGCGCGAGCGGAGCAAGTAGCTCCCGTTGTGTTGAACCGGCGCGGTATCCGTGAGCCAGTCCACATCATCCGCGCGCGCATGCCTCTGTTTCGATCCGCTGACGAAGGCTGGCCGCGCCGCGGATTGTGCGCTATCCCCTGACCATCGCAGGAGCGTCCGGGAACCGCCACGGCCCTCGTGCTCCGCGCACTTTCCTTACCCGCGCCGGCGACCTCCGGTGCAACCGCTTTCTTTCGGTCGCTGCGCGCCCGGCAGACCGGGCGTGCGCCAGTCGTCTCAACCCAGGGGGGCTCGTCGGGAGAGCCAATGGGAACGCTGAAGTATGGTGCTGAACAAGCCGTCAAGAAGTGCCTGAGAGTCGAGCACGGAGAGTCCGTCGTGCTGATCACCGACCACGACTGCGCCGATGTCGCCGACGCCCTCACCGAGGTGCTGCACGACGTCGGTGCGAAGCTCGAAGTGTTCGTCATGGAGGACTTCGGCGCGAGGCCGGACGACGGGTCGCGGCCTCTGGCCTTCCCGCCGCGAATCGGTGAGGCCATCGCTCGATCCACCGCGTCCATCTACGCCGCAGGCGGGAAGCGTGGCGAGCTCAAGTCATTCCGCTCGCCCATGCTCAACGCCGTCGAGGCCAACCCGCGGCTGCGCCACGCCCACATGATCAACATCACCCGCCGTGTCATGGAGATGGGCATGTCGACGGACTACGACGTCATCCAGACGTTGTCCGCGAAGGTCTACGAGATCGCGCACAAGGCCCGCAGGATCCGCGTCACATCGCCCGCCGGCACCGACTTCACCGTGCAACTCAATCCAAGCTGGAAGTGGATCATCTCCGACGGACGCATCACGCCCGAGCAATGGAAGAATCTCCCGGACGGCGAGGTGTTCACCTGCGCCGAGTCGGCCAAGGGGCGTGCCGTCATCGACGGCTGCCTCGGGGACTATTTCTCCGAGCTGGGCACGTGCGAAACCTTCCCCGTCACGATCGATTTCGAGGATGGAGTGGTGACGAGCCTGACATGCCCGGCCCGGCCCGAACTCGAGCGGGAGCTCGATCGCTACATTCACCAGGACCGAAATGCGAACCGCGTGGGCGAGTTCGCGATCGGGACCAACGTAGGCTTGCGCGAGATCATCGGCAATCTCCTGCAAGACGAGAAGTTTCCCGGCGTGCACATCGCACTCGGCCACGGCTATCCCGAGAAGACCGGTTCCCCATGGGCGTCCGATGCGCACCTCGACGTGGTGATGCGCAACGTGACGATCGACGTGGACGGCCAGCTCATCATGAAGGACGGCGCATTCCTCATCTAGCCCGGCGCGGAGCCGCCTGTCCGTGGGCTTGGGTGCATTCCCCACGCGATTGCAGGCGGAGGCTCGCTGCAGGGCGGGCAGCGTCTCTCTTCCTTGCGCACCGGCATGCGACACCTGATGGAGCCACGACGGCGCGCGCGCTCGATACGCGGCGCGACCGACGGTCCCGCAGAGCGCTGCGTATGCCGTCGTGATACCTCATGGCGCTCGGCCCGCGCCGGGCTGTCGAGCGTCATCGAAATATCGACGGGGATGTCGAGTGCGCCTTCGGTGGCGGGCAAGCATGGATCAGCGTGCCTGGGGGGCGGCGCGAGGGTGGGTCAGCCGGCGGGGCGACCGGCACGGTCGCGGGCGATCGCGGACAGTCGGGTGATGACGCCCTGCGCGATCAGCGTGAGCATCGTCTTCTCGAGCTTTTCTTGCTGGTGCGGGTGGCCTCCGAACGAGAAGTGCGTGCGAACGGCAGGGCCCTTGTTCAGCTTCCCGACCGCGGTGCAGGTCACCCGCATGACGTCTTCCTTGCGGGACACCGCGAACTCGACGACCTTCACGACGCCCTGAAGTTCGCCCCCCGCGTGTTGTCCCCAATCCACCCGCCTGGACTCCTTCTTGAGAACAGCCGTCAAGATCGAGGTTCGAACGGCGCGTCGATCGTCGTCGGGCAACACGACCTCGGTCCATTCGACCCGCGTCTTGGGCGGCTTCTTCGCCCAGGCTTCGTTCGCCGTGCTGGCCGCCAGGGCAGCCGCGGCCGTGGACAGCGCGCCGAGAAGCTGACGCCGCGACAACAGGACCATGCACGAATCGTAGGCGCGCCCTATTCCTTGGGCCAACTTCGCTCCGTGTGGCAGGGGGAAGCGACGAGCCGTTCGACGCGCAATCCGAGGGACATGCCGCCACAGAGGGACCGGAGAACGGCGCCGGGACGTGGGATCGCGAGGCGAATCGGGTCCGACGGCGGGTTATGCCGCCCGGTGCGGTGACTGCCGGATGTGTTCCTCTCGACCTGATGACTCGTCCGCGTGTCGAAGCCTGCACGTATCTTGGCTCGCAGGTGGACCCTGCGCAGTGGCGCGTGATCACCAACCAAGGGGCTTGCGCGAGCGCCATCCATCCTTACCGATGGCTTGCGATGAGCTACCTCGGATCTGTCAACGTGATGGTGAACGGTCGCGTGGTCACCATCCCCGTTTCGAAGGTGCAGTACCAAGGTTATGACGGTACCGGGCCTGGAGGCGGCGTGGTGGAAGATGCCGACGGATCGCTGCAGATCATCCTGGACGCGAGCTTGTCGGAAGAGGAATCCCAACGCCATCTGGCAGCGGCGATGGCGGAGGTGTCGCGCCGGTTCCGTGCGAAGTTGTCGAACTGATGATGCGGACGGTGCGGGCCGCGCGCGTTGGGCGTACACTCACCGTCGAGGCACCCTGAAGATGTCCGAGCAAGCTGACCCTCCTCCCAACGATGTGGTGCTCGTCTACAAGCGAACGGATGACGGGGAAGGGGCGTGCGTGCTTCGTGCAAGGCAAGGGCGCGTCGAGACGGGTGAGTTGCGGGCGCTGCGACATGGAGTACCCATCACCGGCGCCGAGGTGGTGAGGCTGCAAGCCCGGGCGGAGAGTCCTCTGCTGTTCGACGTCGAGGTGCAGCTCGACGCGCGTGGTGGGGCCGCGCACAGCGGGCCGCCGCGTGTCACGTCGCGAGCGTACCGGGAGAACTACGACGCGATCTTCGGCGCGCGCGGCAAGACGGAAGACACGTCGCTGAACTGATCCGGCGGCCTGTCTCCGCGGCACGCGCGTCGCGCAACGGCAGCGCCGTCGCTGACCGCAGGAGAAGGCGGGACTCGGACAAGGGCTACGAGCGAGTTCCGCGGCGCTTCTGAAGCAGGATCTCGGCAGCCGTCAAGGGGCGCCCCTGGGGCTTGGGAGGCTCGCCCGTCGCGGGCGGCGACGCAGCCGTGGATACGGTCGGGGCGGGGTGGTTCGACGCTGCCGCCAGCGGTGGCGTCGCGGCCGAGCGTGCCACGGGCGCTGGGCGCTGAGGCATCGGCTGCGCGACCCACGCAGGCGCGGTTGCCTGGACACGTTGCTTGGCGCGCTCCAGGTGCTCGAGCGTCGCGACCGGGTCGGTGCCGGGTGGAGGTTGCGGGACATTGCGGCGTCGACGCAACCACGTGGAGACGCGCGACGGCAGCGACGTGATCCACGCGGGCGGGGAGAGGCGCCGCGCTGCAACACTCGCAAGCAGCAGCAACGCGCCGAGAGCAGCCAGCCAGGTGTTGATCGATCGATAGGCAAATCGTTCGCTCGACCGATCCCGGAAGATACCGGCGAGCGTATCGCGGGTCTTGCCTCCGGTCATGGACGAGATGCGCGCCAGCAGCGCGCGATCCGATCCGGTCGGACGAAGCTCCTCGCCAGCGGTCAGGGCAGCGGCCGTGGTGGCTACGTTCTCATCCTGGAGCTCGTCGCGCGCGGTGACGACGTAGGTGCCGGGACGGCTCAGCGGAACCACGGCGGTGTAGGAACCCGCGCCGGTGGGTTCCAGGTCGACGTCGCTGGAGATGCCGTCGGGGCCTGCGATGTGCGCGCGGAGCCGCCTGAACGTCTGCGCGCGGCCGTCATCCCCCACGGCCTCGGCGCGGACGTGAAGCTGCCCTCCCGACGTGTCGGCTTCGAGGCGTACGCGCGGGTCGTCGGCGAGACGGGTTACGTCGCGAGCGAGCTGCACGACCATGGACGCGGCGCCGGGCCAGCTCGTCCAGCGTACACCCCATCGGTCCTTCAGATCGCTGGTGAACGCCGCCGCGCGCCCCATGCCGACCGACCAGGTCGCCAGGATCGGGTCGCCTTCGGGACCTGCCAGCAACGTGCTGGTCCGCGCCTTGGGGATCGTCACCACGTAGCCCCGCAGCGCCGGGGACAGGCTGAAGTCGATACCGCGCGTGGGCGGCCCCGCCGCGCCCATCGACACCCGGAACTCGACCTCGTTGATGGCCGAGCGCGACGCCAGAATCGTCTCCTGCGTGAACACCGCCGGCAGTCGGTTCGCGTCCTCGATCAGGTAAAACCTGCCGTCGCCGAGCTTCGACAGCACCTCCAGCTCGGGCACGTCGCTGCCCCGGCCGAGCGCCACCACGCTGGTGGTGATCCCGCGTCGCTTCGCGTTGGTAACCAGCGTTCGACAACCCGTGAGCTGCTCCGCGTCGCTGCCGTCGGCAAACAGCAGCGCGTGCTTGAGGTTGACCCTCTCGCGGTCCAGCGCGGCGTAGCCTGCGCTCAGCGCCAGGTCCGTGTAGATGCCGCCGCCCCCTGGCCCCACGGCGCGGATCTTCTTCTCGATCTCTTTCTGGTCGGTGACCGGCCCGAGGGGAATCGTCCAGCTCACCGCGGTGTCGACATGCGCCACGCCGAGCCGATCCCCAGGACCAAGCAGCGCCGCGGACCGCACCGACGCTTCGTTGGCGAGGTCGAGCTTGGTGTGCTTGCCCGCGCTGGCCGCCATGGACCCCGAGTAGTCGATGAGGATCACCTCCGCGAGGCTCGCACGTCGCCGGTCCTGCTTGATGTCGAACGACACCGGCGACACCTCTTCGATCGGCGTCTGGGCGTAGCCGCCCGGACCCAGCGACTTGTCCCCGCCCATCAGCACGAGCCCGCCGCCAAGATCCCGCACGTAGCTCGCGAACGCCTCGATCTGCGTCGGCGACAACGCATGGGCTGGGATGTCGCTGAGAAAGATCACATCGTACAGCGCAAACCCACCGACGTCCGCCGGAACCGCGCTCGCCGTGCCCGTCGTGACCGAGTACGAACCGTCGCGAAGCGCCTTGTCGATGAACGCACCCTTGCCAGGCTCGCCCTCGAGCACCAGCGCCGTCGCCGGACCCCGAACACGTATGAACGCCGTGCCGCTGTTGTCCTCCGGCGCCCGATCCTGTTCAGGATGAATCGCACTGACCTCGACATCGTACCGATGCAGGCCCGGCCCGGGAGATTTCTGCTTGATCCGAAGCACGTCCTCACCAGCCTCGACCTTGGCCGTCGTCTTCGCGATCAGCTCTCCGTCACGCTTGATCCGGATCTCCACGTCGGATGCCGAGGTCGCCGCGGTGACCAGCCGCAGCTCGATGGTCTCGCCTTCGTTGGCGCGAGTGGGCATCCGGACCGCTACCACGCGCACGTCCGCGACCGTCTCCTGGTCCAGCGGTACGTTGTCGACCGGGACGCCCGCCGCAACGGCAGCAGCCGCCGCCGCCACCGGATCTCCACGGTTGGAGACACCGTCGGAGATCAGCACGATGCGCGCCGCCGAGTCGGGCGGCACCTCCGCCAGAGCACGTCGGATCGCGGCGCCAAGGTCGGTACCGTCACGGCCCAGCTCCACACGCTGGGGCGCTGGAAGCTCGCTGCGAGGTCTCGGCGGATCCTCGGTGGCCGCCTGCGACGCAAACACGATCGTACCGATGCGGTCGCCGTCGCGCATCGTGAGCTCCGCGGCCTGCAGGTCGGTCCGTATGCGGGCCTCCGCGCCAGGCACCAGATCGATCGACCGGCTGCGATCCACTGCGACGAGGATGGTCAGCCGGTCGAGGGGCTTGCCGATGTCGATGCCCGCGATGGCCGACCCGCAGAGCAAGGTGGCGAGCATGGCCGTGGCGTCGACGACCGCTCTGCGCGCCGCGGTCTGCTTGGTGGTCCACGATGCAAGCCGCCACGCCACCACCCACGATGCGACCCAGGTTGCCAGCACGCCGGCGGGGCGGTCGATGCGCACGTACCGGTCCGGGACCAGCCCGCCCCAGACGAGCAGCATGTAGGCGACGAAGATCCCGCCCAGGATCGCGCCGCCCAGCAGCGCCGGCCTGCGGTGGATCTGCACCCTCCGAATGCTCTCCCGCAGGAAGACCGCCACGATTCCGACCCACAGCGCCACCAGCGCCCAGGGCACGTACCGGCCGAGCCACAACGGCATCACGCGGCCTTCCTTTCGGGCACCTTCGGACGCATCGGAGCACCAACCGTGCGCACGGTCGGCTTGCGCGTGAGATACCAGACGTCGGCCACGACGAACAGCAGCGCCAGCGCTGCCAACAGCCAGGTCCACTCGGTGTGAGCCAGCGTCACACGATCCGCGGTGGTGACCGCAGCGGCCTGCCCGGAGGCTTCGATCGGGCGATCGGTCAGGTCGCTCTCCTTGTCGGAGGCGAGGTTCACCGAGAACACAAGGCTACCCGGCACCGGACCCTTCCAGCTCGCGTTGTAGATGCCGGCGCGGGTCACGGCAGGCACGACCGCGAGACCATTCCTCGCCGGTACCTCTTGCCTGGTGTCGTTCGGCCCCACGATCTCGATATGGTCGATCCAGTGCGGCACGGCCAGGTGAACCGGATCGCCCGCACGCCCCGCGCTCGTCATGCCGTGCGCACGGTGTGCACGAGCCAACTCCACCAAGTTGCGCGCGAACAGCACGAACGACGCCTTCAGGGGCCAGCTCGACTCGCCGACGTCGAACCCGACGATCGACACGGTTCGCCCGGGGCTCGACGCGTCGGCCACGATCGTGCCTTCGCGAGCATGCACGAGCTCGGCGCGGGGGCTGTCCACCGACAGCAAGCGCGTCTTGGCGATGTGCACGCCGTCGAGCGTGAGGAAACGGAATCGCGGGTCCGCGTTGGCCCAGGAGGTAAGGGTGGGGTTGTCCACCATGGCGCCAACAGTGACGCCCAGGCAGCTTCCCTCTGGTGGATCCACGATGAGCATGTCGCCGGGCGGAAGCTGGGCCGGGCAGGCCCCGTTCATCACAATCAGCGCACCTGCCGGGATACCGGCCGCAGCGAGGTCGGTGCCAGCGGCGCGCATCAGCTCGACCAGCGGGTCCGCGGCGAACGCACGCTCCAGCCACGGCGAGCTCTTGCCCGTCATGACCACCGGAATGCGCGGGCCAGGCGGTACCCGACCGTATGCCACGTCGTCGACCGCCATCGCGTCGTGGGGCGACAGCTCGATCACGAGCCCCTGACCGATGTCGCCCGGCGCAGGGTTGAAGGACAAGACGACCGGCGCGCGTTCCCCAGGCTGAAGCAGCAGCCGTCGCGAGGCGAGCACGTCGGATGCGTTCGTCTCGCGCATGGTCACATACAGCTCGCGCGGGCGCTTGCCGTGGTTGACCAGCATGACGAACGCCTGCACCTGCTCGGTCTTGAGCACGGGGTCGACGCCGCTTCGGATGTCGATCCGCACGATGGCCGCGTTGTCGATCTCGGTTCCCACACGAACAACCTCGAAGGGAAGCGCGATGCCCTGGAGCGCTTGGGGATCTGCAAGAGCGCCGTCGGTGAAAATCAACAGACGGCTGCTGCCGCCGAGCTGGCGGAGCCTGTCGACGGCCAGCGCGACGGCCTCGCCGAGCTTTCCCTCGACGTCTCCGGCCTGGATCAGGTCGAGCGCGGCTCGGAGGCGGCGACGATCCCGCTCGAGCGGGCTTGCGACGCGCGCGTCCCGCCCTGCATCGACAATCATGGCGTCGGACCCCGGGGCCAGCGCTTCGATCACCGAGGCCGCGGCTAGCTTCGCCACATCGATGCGCGTGCGGCCCTTGTCGTCCACCGCGGACATGGACGCGCTCGTGTCGACGATGATGGCGATGTGGTCGCCCACGACGGACCGGCCGCGTGTGGCTGGGCGGGCGACGGCGAGCGTCAGCAGCAGCAGCACGGCGACCTGCAGGAACAGCGGGATTTGCGGGACGAGGCGCCGGAAGGGAGAGCGCGCCAGCAGATCCCGCTGGGCCGCCGACCAGAGCCAGACGGACGGAACCCGCAACCGCTCGCGCTTGATCTTCAGGATGTAGAGCGCCACGAGCGGCACGAGCGCCGACAGGAGCCAGAGGCCCGATGGGTTCAAGAACTCGAACGGCAGCTTCATGCTCTCGCGGTCCTGGTGCTACGCAGGCGCCGGTGCGCATGATAGCCGTCCTTTGCGGGGCGCGCCTGGGGATCTCGGTGCAGGGCGTGTTCGGCCCAACGGAGCGTCGTTTGCCCGGAAGGACGAGGGGCGATCCGCGGTGCAGCCGCAGGCGGAGGGGCCGCGCAGGTGTTTACCGGCGACGGTGGATGGCCCGGGAGAGGCTGTGGTGCCGGCGAAGGCCGGGTGAAAGGCACACGTGTGCCTGCCGGGCTCAGCCTCACCTCCTGCCTGCCGGGGGCCTGCTTCACAGGACCCGGCGAACGGGGAACGGGCCGAAGGCACACGTCTGCCTGCCGGGCTCAGCCTCACCTCCTGCCTGCCGGGGCTCTGCTTCACCTCCTGCCTGCCGGGGCTCTGCTTCACCTCCTGCCTGCCGGGCTCAGCCTCACCTCCTGCCTGCCGGGGCTCTGCTTCACCTCCTGCCTGCCGGGCTCAGCCTCACCTCCTGCCTGCCGGGGCTCTGCTTCACCTCCTGCCTGCCGGGGCTCTGCTTCACCTCCTGCCTGCCGGGGCTCTGCTTCACCTCCAGCCTGCCGGGCCGTCGCCTTGACGGCGCCGACCGCCGGCCCATCGCGCTCCGCCTGCCAGACCGGCCGCTACGCGCAACCAAGCCCGCCAGACGCGCGCACTCCTGCCAAAGTGGCACCTCTTGTTAGGTCAGAAAAAACCCGCCACTTACCCACGGCGACCCGGCCGAAGCCGGACCGCCCGGACAATCCCAACCGTCCCATGTCCATCCTGTCAAACAGCGAGCCGGCGCTATGCGCACTCGCACCGGTGCCCGACCATCAAGCACCTCCTGTGCCAGT
>Ga0272446_1000599_pt1 | contig 55514 bp, 33 predicted proteins | sample YNPCB0061_FD_194587 | JGI IMG/M metagenome (GOLD analysis project Ga0272446, IMG submission 194587) | Hot spring microbial mat communities from Yellowstone National Park, WY, United States - YNP-CB-006-1 | ecosystem: Environmental > Aquatic > Thermal springs > Hot (42-90C) > Sediment | place... | reverse complement strand
TGGCCTTTCGGCTCTTGCAGGAGCAGTTGGGCGAACGCCTGGACCAGCCGGCCGCTTCGATCACCGAGGCGGTGGTGGACGAGCGGTTGCGCCCGCGCGGCGTGCCGGAGCCGTTGCTGGCCGAGCTGCACCAACTCTTCCAGGAGTGCAACCAGGCGCGGTACGCGCCCACCGGCTCGGCGCAAGACCTGCGCGCCGTGGCCGCGCGGCTGCGGCGCGCGCTCGAGGAACTTCGGCAGTTGGACCTCGCATGAACGGCGCCACGCCCCCCCAAATCCCCCCGCCGGTCGCGGCGCGCGGCCAAGAACCGGCCCCGGGGCCCGGACCCGCCGGGGGTCGGCGCCGACTGGGCGCGCGGGTGTGCCGACTGGGCGCCCTGGCCCTGGTGCTGGGGGTGGTGACGACGGCGCGCGCGGCCGAAACCACCAACACCTGGACCGCCGCCTTCGACGCGGCCAACCGGCTGTATGAGCAGGCCCGTTACCGCGAGGCCGCCGCGGCCTACGAGGCGCTGCTGGCGCAGGGTCTCGCGTCGCCGGCGCTCTACTTCAACCTGGGCAACGCCTGGTTCAAGGCGGGCGAGGCCGGGCGCGCGATTTTGAACTACCGCCTGGCGGAACGCCTGGCCCCGCGCGACCCGGACATCCGCGCCAACCTCCGCCTCACGCGCGAGCTGGTCCACGGCCAACCGCCGCCCTCGCCGCCCTGGTGGCGGCGCCTGAGCCGGCGGTTCACGCTCAACGAGTGGGCCGGCGCCACTGGAGTGGCGCTATGGCTGTGCTTTGGCGCGCTGGGGCTGGGGGAACTGCGCGCGGACCGGCGCCGCCTGGCGCGCCGTTGGGCGGCGGGGTTCGGGGCGGTGGCGTTGCTCGCCGGGGCGGCCTTGTGGGGGCAATGGCTGGAGCGGCGGTTGCGGGTCGAGGCCGTGGTGGTCGCCAAACAGGCCGTGGTCCGGTACGGGCCGTTGGAGGTCTCGCCGGAGCTGCAAAAGGTCGAGGACGGCACCGAGCTGGAAGTCTTGGACCAAAAGGACGGCTGGCTGCAGGTGGGCGGCCTGGCGCGCGGCACGGGGTGGATTCGGCAAAGCGAAGTGCTCCTGGTGCCGCCCTGAGCACCCGGGCCGCCGGGGCGGACGCGGCTTGCCGGCAACGCGGGAACCTGTTGGGATGCGCGGACCGGCCGCGCGGGCGGCGGGTGCCCGGGGGGAGTTTCAAGCGGCGGGCGCCGGGGCACGCCGCAGGTGTGCCCGCAACGAACCGGTTTTCGACGCGATGTGGAACGCACTGTGGATTTTCCTCGGCGGCGGGCTGGGCAGCCTGGCCCGCTGGGGTGTGTCCGGCTTCGTGGCCGAGCGGGTGGGGCAGACCTTTCCGTGGGGCACGCTGGTGGTGAACGTGTCCGGGTCGTTCGTCATCGGCCTGTTTGCCACGCTCACCGAGCCGGACGGGCGCTGGCTGGCGCCGGCGTCGTTTCGGCAGTTTTTCATGCTCGGGCTGTGCGGCGGCTACACCACGTTTTCCTCGTTCAGCCTGCAAACGTTGAACCTGGCCCGGGAAGGCGAGTGGCTCCACGCCGGGGCAAACGCGGTGTTGTCCCCGGCGTTGTGTCTGCTGGCCGTTTGGCTGGGCCACCTGGCCGCCCGGGCGTTGAACCAAACCTGAAAAGGACTTTGACCATGCACCTGCCCCGCGAGGCCGTCCTGTTGCGCATTTTTCTGGGCGAAAGCGATCGCTGGCATCACCAGCCGCTCTACGAGGCCATTGTGCTCAAGGCGCGCGAGCGGCACCTGGCCGGCGCCACGGTGTTGCGGGGGCCGATGGGCTTCGGCAAGTCCAGCCGGCTGCACACCGCGAAAATCCTGCGGCTCTCGATGGACCTGCCGCTGGTCATCGAGATCGTGGACACCGAGGAAAAAATCCAGGCCTTCCTGCCCGAGCTGGATCAGATGCTCCAGTCCGGCCTGGTGACGTTGGAAAAGGTGCAGGTGATCCAGTACCGCGGCGAGTCGCCGGAAACGGCAGAGACTTGAGCGGGCAGCCGCCGGGGACTGCGGGGGACGGGCCCGGGCCGCGAGATGGCGCTGCTTGCGGGGCGGCGTTTGGGAGGAGGTTCCGTCAGGCTCGGTCGCTCCTCCCGCAAAGGCCGCGCGATGGTTGCGCGGAGGGTCGGGGTCAACGCGGCAGGGCCGGGGCGGAACTGCCGGTTTCATCGGGCGGCTCGGGCAGTTGGAACCCGCGCGCGTAAAGCGCCGGCACCGCCAGGAGGGTGATCACCGTGCCCGAGGCGCATCCCCCGATCAGCACATAGGCCAGCGGCCCCCAGAAACTGTCCGTGGTCAACGGCACAAAGGCCAGCATGGCCGCCGCCGCCGTCAAGACCACCGGCCGGGCCCGGCGCACCACCGCCTCGACGATGGCCTCCTCGATGTCCATACCGGCCTCGGTGTTGTCCCGCACCTGCTGGGTGAGGATGAGCGTGTTGCGCATCAAGATGCCGCCCAGGCCGATCAACCCCAACAGGGCCACGAACCCAAACGGCTGGCGGGCGAGCAGCAGCGCCGCCACGGCCCCGATCAGCCCCAGCGGGGCCGTCGCCAGGGTCGTGAGCATGCCGGAGAACACGCGCATCTGGAGCATGATGAAGACAAGCATCAGCGCCAGCATGGCGGGGACGAGTTTCTGGATGGAGGCGTTGGCCTTGGCCGATTGCTCGACAGTGCCGGCCTCTTCCAGGCGGTAGCCCGGCGGCAACGTTTTTCGCACCTCCGCCAACTGGCGCCAGAGATCAGCCGCCACGTCCGGCGGCTGGGCGTCGCGCACATCCGCCTCCACGGCCAGAAACGGTTCCCGGTTGTAACGCCGCAACACGGGTTCCTCGTAGGACACCTCCAGGGTCGCCACGTGCGCCAGGGGCACGGCGCGGCCCTCGGCCGTTTTGAGCTCCAGGCGCAGCAGGTCCTCGGCCCGCGGCCTCGGGCCCACGCCCCGGGCCCGCACTTCCACCGTGCGGATGTCCTGCCGGAGTTGGGTGACCGGGACGCCGTCCAGGAGAAATTGCAACTGCTGGGCGAGGTCGCGCGGGGTCAGGCCCAGGCGGCGCAGCCGCTCGGGGTCGGTCCGCAGGCGCCAGACCGGGGCTCGTTCATCCCATTCCAGGCGGGTGCCGTGCGTGTGGGGATGGGCTTCCATGACCGCGCGCACCTGGCGGGCGATCCGGCGCAACTCCGCCAGCTCCGGCCCGTGCACGCGAATCCCCACCGGCCAGGGCACCGGCGGCCCGTACAACAACCGGTGCACCCGCACCCGCGCTTCGGGGAACGCCCCCGCCCGCACCCGCGCCTCCAGCCGGGCCATCACGCGGTCCCGCGCCCGGGCATCCCGGGCGATGGCCACAATCTTGGCGAAGGCCGGGTCGGGCATTTCCGGATTGGCCGAGATGAAAAACCGCGGCGCCCCTGCTCCGACAAACGTGGCGTAATGCCGCACCTCGGGCATTCCGGCCAATTCGGCTTCCATCCGGCGGGCCACGGCATCGGTGGCGGCCACGCTGCTGCCTTGGGGCAGCCACAGGCTGACCAACACCTCCGGCCGATCCGAGCCGGGGAAAAACTGTTTTTGCACGGGGCCGAGCAGGCCGGCCAGCGCCAGCGCCAGCAAGGCGGCAGTCCCGGTGATGACCCACCAGCGTCGTCGCAGGCAGCCGCGCACCAACCGGCGAAAGCGCCGGTAAAACGGCGTCTGGTAAAGCTCCGTGTCCGTGTGGGCACGGACCGGATACCGGGGCAGCAGGGTCACCCCGAGGTACGGGGTGAAAAGCACCGCGACGAACCAGGAAATGACCAGGGCGTAGGCAAGCACCCAGAAAATGTTGCCGGCGTACTCGCCCACGCCCGAGCGGGCAAAGCCGATGGGCAGGAAACCGGACACCGTCACCAGCGTGCCAAACAACATCGGGGCGGCCGTCACCGTCCAAGCGTGCGAGGCGGCCAGGGTGCGCTCCCAGCCTTCCTCCAGCTTCACGATCATCAGCTCGAGGGCGATCATCGCGTCATCCACCAGCAGGCCGAGCGCAATGATCAGCGCGCCCAGGGTGATGCGGTCGAGGTTGACCCCGGTCCACTGCATCAGCAGGAAGGTCAGGCCCAGGGTGATTGGCACGGTGATGCCCACCACCAGTCCCGCGCGCCAGCCCAGGGCCAACAACGTCACCAGCATCACCACGCCCACCGCCACGAAAAATTTGACCTGGAACAGATTCACCGCCTGCGCGATGGCCTCGGCCTGATTGGTGAACGGTTGCAACTTCACCCCCAGCGGCAGTTGCGCCTGCTCCGCCGCCAGGAACTCGCGCAGTCGCCGGCCCAGGGTCTGGCCGTTTTCCCCCTCTGCCATCACCACGCCCAGCAGCAACGCCTCTTCATCAAGAAAGCGCACCCGGTAGCTGGGAGGCTCCTCGTAGCCGTGGCGCACGGTGGCGATCTCGTCCAGGCGAACAAGGCGGTCGCCCACCCGCAGCGGCACCGCGCGCAGCTTGTCCAAATCGGCCAGGTCGGCGTCGGGACGCAGGTACAGACGCGGCCCCGCGGTCTCGATGAGCCCGGCGGGCAGACGGCGGTTGTACGCCTCGATCGCGTCGAAGACCGCCGGCGGCGACAGCCCCAGGGCGGTGAGCCGGGGCAGGTCGAATTCCACAAACACACGTTCGAGCCGCTCCCCCAGCACGACGGCCTTGCGCACCCCCGGCACGCGGGCGAGCCGGTCGCGGACGGCCTCCGCCTGGCGCACCAACTCGCGCGGCGCCAGTCCCGGGGCGGTCAGGGCCAGGAGGCTGAAGTACACGTCCGCGAAGTCGTCGTTGACCACCGGGCCCCAAACCCCGGCGGGCAGATGCGCCGCCTCGTCCTGCATGCGTTTGCGCACTTGGTAGAACAGCTCCGGCAGGAGCCGGTTGGGGGTGTAATCCTGAAACTCGACCACGATATCCACCCGCCCGGGTCGGGCAGTGGTCTCGGCTTTGTAGAAGTAGGGCACCTCTTGCAGGCGTTTTTCGAGACGCTCGGCCACCTGCTCCACCATTTCCGGCGCCGTGGCTCCCGGCCAAAGGGCCGACACCACCACCACCCGCACGGTGAAGGCCGGGTCTTCCGCACGGCCCAGCGACCAAAACGCGTACGCGCCGGCCGCCAGCGAGAGCAGCAGGAAGAACAGCGTGACCGGCCGCTCGCGCACGGCCAGCGCGGAAAGGTTGGGGAAACTCATGGGCGGAGCGCTTCGACGGCCTGGCCGGCCTCCAGCAAATGAGTGCCCGAGGCAATGACCCGCGTGCCCGCGGGCAATTCGGTTTGAATCAGCGCATGGGTGTCCCCCACCGCGCTGATCCGCACCGGATGCGGCACGGCCCGCGCCGCTTCGATGGTCCAAACCCGCGGCCCCTCGCCCCGTTCATCCAGGGCGCTGACCGGAATGCGCATCCGGGGCGGGGGTGGCTCCAGGCGCTCCAACGCCACCTGCACCACCACCCCCAAGGGCGGCTGGACCTCCGCCGGCAGCCGATAACGGGCCCGCCAGGTGCGGCTGACCGGATCGGCCGCCCCGGCCAGCTCGCGGAGCTCCAGCGGCACCGGTGAACCCTCTGACCCGAGCCGGGCCTCGCCACGCCGGGGCGGATGGGCTGCCAGCGACTGCGGCAGGGCGACTTCCACTTCGCAGGCGCCTGCCGCGGCCAGTTGCGCCACCGGCTGACCCGCCGCGACCACCTGTCCCGGTTCGCCGGAGACTTCGATCAAGCGCCCGGGGCACGGTGCGACCAGCCGGGTGTAGGCTAGGTGGTTGCTGGCCAGCACCAGTGCCGAGCGCGCGGCGCTCAGACGCTCCCGCGCAGCGCGGGCCAGAGCGTTGCCCCGGTCAAACTCCTGCGGGCTGATGACCCGGGTATGCAACAGTTGCCGCAGCCGTTCCAGGTCACTCTCGGCCAGAGCCGCCTCGATCTCCGCCGCGCGCACCTGCGCCTCCGCGCCGTGCAGTTGTTCGCGGTAATCCTGGTCTTCCAAGCGCAGGAGCACCTGGTCGGCGGACACCGTTTGGCCGGCATCAGCGTGGCGCTCGGCAATCCGCCCCGGCACTTGGAACGCCAGGGAGACCTCGGTGCGGGCCCGCACGATGCCGGTGAGCAACAGGCGTTCATCCTCGCCCGGTTCCAGTGTGGCCGTCCGAACCCGCACCACCGGGTTCGCGGGAGGTTTGGCTGCTGTGGAGTTCTCCGGGCGACCACACCCGAGCAGGAGCGTGATCAGACCCAGCCCCGCAACGCGCCGCCACAGTTCGCACCGGAGGTGCGGCGGGGAGTCTTTCCGGGCGGGTCGGGGAGAGACGAGCGCTAGAGGGACCGCTGCCATTGGCCGCAGGATATGGCCGCCGTTTTTTCAGGACAAGCCGGCTTGCCTTCGGCTTTGGGCCGGTCCAAGAGCAGCGCCGGGGCGCGCGGAACCGGCGGCGGGGCGCCCAGCGCGCGGGTGGCCGCCTTGCGGTGATCGCCCTGCAGTTCGACCGCCTGTCAGGAGCTGGGCTTTGTGTTCCCGACCGGCGCGGGCGTGACGCCGCCACCGTCGGCCCAGGACTGGTGGCTTGGTTTCGGGGCTCATGTCGGCGTGCCTCGCGGGCAGCCCCGACTTTTAGCGCAACGACCGATCCCCCGTCCCCTGGAACAATCTTTTTGGCGCGAATCGCCGGGATTGAGTGCGCGTTCGGACGGATTGCTCTGGAATGGCGCGGAGCTTAGTCTCCGCCGCGTGGCGGGGCACAGACTCAACGAACCGACTCTGGTCCGATTGTTTCCGTCGCTGGCCGAGGCGGCCCAGGCCGAGCTGAGCGAGGTCTGGAATCGCCTGAGCTGCGGCCCGGAAGGATTGTCCTGGACGGAAGCGGCCCGGCGCTTGGAGACCTTCGGACCCAACGAGCTTTCTGCCCAGAAGCCGCCGGCCTGGCCGTCGGTTTTGTGGGCGGCCGTCCAACATCCCTTCAACGGGGTGTTGGCGGTCCTGGCGGTGGTTTCCTGGATCACGGGCGATCTCAAAGCCGCGCTGGTCATGCTTTCGATGATCGTGCTCAGCGTGGGACTGCGATTCTGGCAGGAGATGAAGTCCCAGGTGCGGGCCGAGTCGCTCCGGAAACTGGTGCGCACCGAAGCCACCGTGCTGCGAACGGAAAACGCCGGGGTCAATCGCAAGCCCAATGCCCTGAATCGTCTGGCCTCGGACATTCCCACCCGCGAGCTGGTGCCGGGCGATATCGTGCTGCTTTCGGCAGGGGACATGATTCCCGCCGATTTGCGGCTGTTGGAGTCGCGCGACCTGTTTGTGACCCAATCCGCGCTGACGGGCGAAGCCATGCCGGTGGAAAAGTTTGAGCCGGAACGCCAGCGGCCGGCCCGGGGAACACCCGCGCCCGAGGGGTTGCCCGCCGAAATCCTCGACTCGCCGCACCTGCTTTTTATGGGCAGCAGCATCGTCAGCGGCACCGGCAAAGCCGTGGTGCTGGCGACGGGTGATCGGACGTATTTCGGGCAGATGGCGCAGCAACTGCAGCGCAAACGCCCGGAAACCGCCTTCGACCGCGGCGTGCGGCAGGTGAGCTGGCTGCTTGTCCGGTTCATGCTGGTGATGGCGCCGTTGGTGTTCCTGATCAACGGCCTGCTCAAGCATGACTGGCTGGAGGCGTTTCTTTTTGCCGTCGCGGTCGCCGTGGGCCTCACGCCCGAAATGCTGCCGATGATCGTGAACGCGAACCTGGCGCGGGGCGCCATCGCGTTGTCCCGCGAGAAGACAATCGTCAAACACCTGCACGCCATTCAGAACTTCGGCGCGATGGATGTGCTCTGCACCGACAAGACCGGCACGCTCACCCAGGACAAGGTCGTCTTGATCCGCCACGTGGATTGCCACGGGAGCGACAGCCGGCGCGTCCTCGAACACGCGTATCTGAACAGCCTCTTCCAGACCGGGCTGAAGAACTTGCTGGACCGCGCCGTCATCGAGCGCGCCGAGGCGCTCGGCCTGCGCGAGATGGCCAAGCAGTGGTGGAAGGATGACGAAATTCCGTTCGACTTCGTGCGCCGCCGCATGTCCGTGGTGCTGACGCGAGGCAAAAAAGAGCGCGTGCTCTACTGCAAGGGGGCCGTGGAGGAGATGCTCGAGATCTGCACGCGTCTCGAAGACCAGGGGCAGAGCAAGCCGTTGACGCCGGAACGCCGCGATCAGCTCAGAACCCTGCGCGACCGGCTCAACGAGGACGGACTGCGCGTCGTCGCCGTGGCTTACAAACCCCTGCCGCACGATTCCCCGCGCGTCACGGCGTCCGATGAATCGGAGCTGGTCTTTTCCGGCTTTGTGGCGTTTCTCGATCCGGCCAAGGAAAGCACGGCCGAGGCGTTGCGGTTGCTGCGCGCCCACGGCGTGACGGTCAAAATCCTCACCGGCGACAACGCGGTGGTCGCCCGCAAGATCTGCCGCGACGTGGGCCTGGACATTCAGCACATTGCCAACGGGGCGGACCTTGAAGAACTGGACGACGCGGCGCTGGAAGAATTGGCCGATCGCACCACCATCTTTGCCAAGCTGACGCCGTTGCAGAAAGCCCGCGTGGTGCGCGCCCTCAAAGCGCGCGGTCATACCGTGGGATTCCTCGGGGATGGCATCAATGACGCCACCGCCCTGCGGGAAGCCGACGTCGGAATTTCCGTGGATACCGGTGTGGACGTGGCCAAGGAAGCCGCCGACATCATTCTGCTGGAAAAAAGCCTGCTGGTGCTGGAACGCGGCATCGTCGAGGGCCGGCGCACCTTCGGCAACGTCATCAAATACATCAAAATGACCGCCAGCTCGAACTTCGGCAACGTCTTCAGCGTGCTGGTGGCCAGCGCGTTTCTGCCCTTTCTGCCGATGCTGGCGGTGCAACTGCTGGTGCAAAACCTTCTCTACGACATTTCGCAAATCGCCATTCCCTGGGACCGGATGGACGAGGAGTTCCTGCGGCAACCGCGGCCCTGGCGGGCGGACACCATCGCCACGTTCATGTTGTGCATTGGTCCCATCAGTTCGATCTTCGACCTGATCACGTTTTGGGTGTTGTGGCATGTCTTTGGCGCGAACGATGTGGCGCAACAATCGTTGTTCCAGTCCGGCTGGTTCGTGGTGGGTCTGCTGACCCAGACGCTCATCATCCACATGATCCGGACGGAGAAAGTCCCGTTCCTGCAGAGCACGGCGGCCCCGCCCGTTCTGGCGACGACCGCGATCGTGATGGCGGCGGGCGTGGCGTTGCCGTTCTCGCCCCTGGCCTCAGCAATCCACCTGCGACCTTTGCCGCCGGGTTATTTCCTCTACGTGGCGCTGGTTTTGCTCGCCTACTGCGCGCTGACGCAGGCGGTGAAGCGCGCCTACATTCGCCGCTTCGGGCACTGGCTCTGAACCACCCACGACCGCGCAACGCAAGCCCGGCCCTGGACAAAGGGGTCACCGGCCGCGTGCGCCCCGGCGATTTGGGAAAAGGCCCGCTGGGTTGTTTGCGGGGCAGACCTGCTGCAGACTTGCGCGCCTGTTCGCGGTTCGGTAGGATGGGCCGCGGCAATGGAGTTTGCCCGCCTCCGGTGTTCCCGGAGCAAACCGCCTGAACCGGATTCAGCGCTGATGACTCCTGCCAAGACCGCCTTGGCGGGAGTTTTGTTGTATGCTGGCAAACATCGGGCTCGAGAACATCTGGTTCGTGGCCGCGTTTTGGATGGGGTTGGCGCTGCTGGCCAGCCTGATTTCCATCCGGCTGGGCATTTCGGTGGCGCTCATCGAGATCCTTGTGGGCGTCGGGGTCGGCAACCTCCACACCGCCGACCAGGCGCCGCTGCTGCACACCACCGAGTGGACCAACTTCCTGGCCATGCTCGGCAGCGGGGTGCTGACGTTTCTTGCGGGTGCGGAAATTGATCCGGCGTCGCTCCGCGCCAATCTGCGGGCGAGCCTGAGCATCGGGATTCTGTCCTTTCTGTTACCGTTTCTTGGGGTTTGGTTCGTCGCGCAATACGTCCTCGGCTGGCCACTGCACCAGGCGTGGATCGCCAGCATCGCACTTTCCACGACGAGCGTGGCCGTCGTTTACGCGGTGATGATCGAGGGCGGCCTCGGCAGCACGCCCCTGGGCAAAGCGCTGCTCGCCGCGTGTTTCATCACGGATTTCGGCACCGTGCTGGCGCTCGGCATTTTGTTCGCCGACTTCAACCTCTGGCTGATCGTCTTCGTGGCCGTGACGGCGGTGACGCTCTGGGTCATGCCCAAGTGGACGCAGTCGCTCATCGCGCGGTTCGGGGCCACGCGCGTCAGCGAGCCGGAGGTGAAGTTCATTTTCTTCGTGTTGTTCTTTTTGGGCGGGCTGGCCTCGACCGCGAAAAGCGAGGCGGTGTTGCCGGCCTATCTGCTGGGCCTGGTGGTTGCGGGCGTGTTCCTGCGGGACAAGACGCTGGTGCACCGGATGCGCAGCATCGCTTTTGCGATCTTCACGCCGTTTTACTTCATCAAGGCGGGTTTGTTCGTCTCGCTGCCCGCGTTGTGGAAGGCGGCGGGCCTGATCGCGGTGTTGTTGGCGTTGAAAATGGCCAGCAAATACGTCGGCGTGTGGCCCCTGGCGCGCCTGTGTTACATGCGCTCCGGCGAGGCGCATTACACCGCGCTGCTCATGTCCACCGGCCTGACCTTCGGCACGATCTCGGCGCTGTTCGGCCTGCAAAACAAAATCATCAACCAGGAGCAGTATTCGGTGCTGGTGACCGTGGTCATCCTGAGCGCATTTGTGCCCACGCTGATCGCGCAGAAGTTTTTCCAACCGACCTTGCGCACGATGAACGCATGGGGACGGCTCTATCAGCGCAAGGTTAACCGTTCGGCCAACGCCACCGATCCACCCGCAGCAAAGTGAGGCAACCATGTTCACCAAAATCCTTGTCGGCTATGACGGTTCCAAAGGCGGCAAAGCGGCGTTGCAACGCGCCGCAGTGCTGGCCAAGCATTACAACGCCCAAGTCACCGCCCTCTGGGTGCGCGAGCCGTTGCCGCGTCACTCCGACCTGCCCGGCGAGCCCGAGGGGGAAGCCGAGGCGGCAGACGAGTATTTCCGCGAACGCCAGAAAGAGGTGGCCGAAGTCGCCGCGCAACACGGCATCGCCATCCGGTGCGAAACCCGGCGCGGACATCCGGCCAAAACCATCGTGAACTTCGCCAAGGAAGGCGGCTACGACCTGATCGTGGTGGGCCACAGCGACCACTCCGAGTTGTGGGGCCGGCTGTTGGGCGACACCGCCGACCGCATCAGCGACCACGCCCATTGCAGCGTATTGATTGTGAAAGAATGAGTTTCGTGTCGACTTTTCCGCAACTGGTGCATATCATTGCAAGATTCAGGCGATAGAGATCGCCTCGATCGCTGTCCTCAGGCGGCTGATAACTCCTACCGATGACGATGCAGGTTATGAAACGTCTATTAGTGGCGAACTATAAAGCCAGTTTCGAGAACGCGGCTGGCGCAGCGCCGGTGGCGAAAGGAAAGCTATGAGCCAGCGCATTCTCTTCAATCTCCTGCAAGTCCTGGTGGTGCTAGTCTTCGCGCCGCTCGTTGCCGGCGTGCTCAATCGGCTCAAGGAGATTGTGCAATCAAAGCGCGGTCCGAGCGTCTTTCAACCCTATCGCGACTTGTGGAAGCTCTTTCACAAGGATGAAGTTGTCTCCGAAGAAAGCTCGTGGATTTTTCGGGTCACGCCATACATCGCGTTTGTAACGCCCATTTTCGTGACGCTGCTGATTCCGGTGCTCACGAGTTACCCGCTGTTCTTCGCTTTCATGGCGGACATGGTCGGCGGAGGATTCGTGCTCGCGTTGGGCGGATTTTTCAAAGCACTGGCCGCCGTTGATACCGCCAACCCGTATGGCCCAATGGGCGCGAGCCGGACGCGCATGGTGGGCTTCCTGGCCGAGCCGGTGTTCATCATCGTCTTTTTCACGGTTGCGTTCGTCGCGGACTCCACCATTCCCTACATCGTGCAGAAGCGGTGGATGTCGCCGCCGGCCAACTTCCTGGAGCCGTCGCACGTGCTGCTGATGGCGGCGTTTGTCATGTTGATCCTCGCGGAGGCCGGACGGATACCGGTGGACAGCCCTTCCGGCCACTTTGAATTGGCCATGATCGATGAATCCAAAGCACTGGAGTATTCGGGCAAAAGCGCGGCGCTGATGAAGTGGGGCGGTCAGATGAAACTCTTCGTCCTACTGTGCATTTTCCTCAATGTGCTGGTCACGCCGTGGGGCTTGGCGGAGAAACTGGTACTGGGCGAAGTGCTGCTGGCGATTCCGCTCGTGCTTTTCAAAATTCTCATCTTCGTGCTGGTGCTGGTGGTGATCGAATCCTCGCTGGCCAAGCTGCGCTTGTTTCGCATCAGCGAATTCCTCGGCAGCGCCTTCATCACGTCGGTGGCGGCGATGATCATGCGGTTGTTCGCACTCTGAAGGAATGAACATGAACGACCCGCAAACAACCCTCTCGGTGCTAGACTCGCTGAACACGCTGGCCGGCGGGCTGTTCCTGCTCACCGCCTTCGGCATCGTCACCACGCGCCAGGCGAAGGCCACCTTGACCCTCTTCATCACGCAATCGCTGCTGCTGGCAGCTTCGGCATTCCTGTTGGGCCTTCGGCATGGCTCGTGGCATCTGTATGGTGTCGCGCTGGTCAATGTGATCGCCAAGCCGGTGCTGATTCCCTGGATTCTCCGCCGCACGGTGCACGAGGAAGTCTATACCCGCCGCGAGATTGACCAGGTGTTGAACATTCCGATGTCGCTGCTTATCGCGCTGGCGCTGGCGATCCTGGCCTATTTCTTGACCGTCCCATTGCAGCGGGCGGTGGCGGTCGAATTCCGCGGTTCAAATGTGCCCATCGGGTTCGCCGGGCTTTTTCTCGGCGCCTACACGCTGGCGGTGCGGCGCGAGGCGGTGCCGCTGCTCATCGGCTTGCTGGCGATGGAAAACGGCGCGTTCTTCGCCGGCATCAGTCTGGCGCGCACACTGCCGCTGCTGGTTGAACTCGCCATTGCCACGGACGGGCTAATTATCGTGTTCATCACGGCTGTGTTGATTCGCGCGGTTCATCAACATATCGGCACTACCGAGGTGGGCTCGCTGGCGCAACTGAAAGAGCAAGTGGCCGAAGAAGCGCCGGAGGAGGCGGTTCGATGAACGTGATCCTTCTGCTGGCATTGCCTTTGGCGGCGGCGGTTTTGTCCTGTCTGCCTTGGCGGCGGGTTGCCTCGTGCGTCACCCTTGCTTCATCGCTTGCGGTGCTGGTTGCAAGCGTGCAACTCGCGGGACAGGTCGTGAGCACCGGACCGGTGGTGGTGATTCCAAAATGGATTGCGGTGGACGGCTTGAGCGTGCTGGTGCTGTTGCTGATCGCCTTTGTCGGCGCGACGGCGGCGTTTTTCTCCTGGGGCTACATGTCGGCGAACTCGCATGAACCCAGGCGGCTGAGGCTCTACTACGCGAACTACAATCTCTTTATCTTTTCCATGCTGGCCATTCCGGTTTCGATGGAGCCGACGCTGGTCTGGATTGTCGTGGAATTGACGACGGTCTGCTCGGCCCTGTTGGTCTGTTTTGAAAACACGCGCGAAGCGCTGGAAGCGGCATGGAAATATGTCGTGCTTTCGCTCATGGGCGCGGCCGTCGCCTTGCTTGGATTTCTGGTGCTCTTCGCCGCGATGCAGGCGGCAGGCGGCGGCACTTACACTTGGGACGGGCTTGTCGCCGCAGCGCCAACAATGCCGGCGGTTTTGCTGCAAACCGCGTTCGTCCTGATTCTGGTCGGACTCGGCACCAAAGTGGGGCTTGTGCCCATGCACACGTGGTTGCCCGACGCGCATAGCCAGGCGCCATCGCCGGTGTGCGCGCTGTTGTCGGGTGTCGAAACCACAGCGGTGCTCTACGTGATCCTGCGACTGTTTCCGGTGCTCACGGCTGCACCGGCCGCTCATGCCGAAGTGTGGGCGATGGTCTTCGGGCTGGTCTCGGTGGCCGTCGCCGCGTTCTTGCTGCTCCGGGTGCGCGACTACAAGCGGATGTTTGCGTTCTCCACGGTGGAGCACATGGGCATCATTCTGCTGGCTGCGGGACTCGGCACTTCTTCAGCGCATTACGGCGCGTTGTATCAAGCGCTGAACCACACCCTGACCAAATCATTTTGTTTCTTTGCGGCAGGGGCGACCATGCTGGCCGTGGGCACTCGCGAAATCGCGTCAGTGCGCGGATTGATTCGGACATCACCGGCTGCTGGAGCGAGCTTGCTGATCGGCGGACTGGCCATTGCCGGCGCGCCGCCGTTCGCGGTGTTCCTGAGCGAGTTCTCCATTTTCAAAGCCGGGCTGGCCGGAGGGCGTTATCTGGCGATGGGACTGCTGGGGCTATTCGTCGCCGTCGGGTTCTTTGGAATTATGCTGCACGTGAATCGCATGGTTTTCGGGCAAAGCGAGGCAGGCGAGACGCCTACGCTGCGTTCGCGCCTGCCCGCGAGTTGTGTGGCGACGCTTTGCGTGGCGGCGCTGTTCGTGATTGTGTTGGGCTTGTATCTGCCGGAACCGCTTCATCAATTATTGCTCCTGGGCGGCACGGCGCTGGAAAGATGAGTGGCATGAACCCGACCAACATCGCCGAAATGGCCGGCCAACGATGGGTGGGCAAAGTCCGAGTTCGCCTTGATGCGGCGCGGTCGCGTTGCGAACTGGAATGTGAAAATGGCGCTCTGGTCGACGTATGCGCCTGGCTCAACAAAGAGAGGAACTATAGTTATGCGGGACTGATTGTTGAAGAGAACCCGTCGCAGTGGGAACTGCGACACGTTTTTTACGGCACCCGGCCGGCAGGCTGGGTGCATCTGCTGGCGCACCAACCGCTGGACCGGTCAACCTTCCCGAGCATCAGCTCGCAGGTCCATGCGGCGGACTGGCACGAGCGCGAGGCGGAAGACCTTTTTGGGCTGAGCTTCGAGGGCCATCCGCGTCTCGGCGACTTCGTGCTGCACAATGATCGGTGGCAGGAAAACCTCGGCCCAATGCGACGCCACTTTGATGGCAGCAAGCCAGTCACGCGCCGCGAACCGGATTTGAACTGGCAGCCGCGCCGCATCGTTGAAGCACCCGGCGCTTTCCTCATGCCCATAGGGCCGAAATTCTCCGGCGTGACCGAATCGGTTCATTTCCTTTTGGAATCCGTGGGTGAGGAAGTGATTCGGGCGATTCCCCGGCTGTTCTACAAGTATCGCGCGGTGGAAAAGATGGCCGAAGGCCGGTCGGTGAATGATGCACTGCTGCTGGCCGAGCGTTTCGCGGCGAGCACGGCGTTCGCGCACGCGCTGGCCTTTTGCCAGGCGGTCGAAGACATTTCCGGCATCGAAGTGCCGGCGCGAGCGCGGGCACTGCGGGTGCTGCTCGCCGAATTGGAACGGCTGCGCCATCACGCCGGCGCGATCCAGGAAATCTGCGAGTCCACCGCTTTGGTCGTGGCCAACAACCAGGCCGCGATGCTCGAAGAGGAATTGTTGCGGCTTTCGGGCGCGTTTATGGGCCATCGTTACCTCTTCGGCCTGGCAGTCCCCGGCGGCTTGAGTCGCACGTTTGAGGATGCCGCTTGTCGCGAGGCGGTGCAACAAGCGCAGAGCATTCTGAAACGCCTCGATCAACTGGAGAAGATGTTGACCACGTCGAGCAGTTTCCTGGACCGGTTGGAGGAGGTCGGGATCATTTCGGAACAGGACGCCCATAATTATGGACTCGTGGGACCAGTCGCCCGCGCTTCGGGTGTCACGCGTGACTTGCGCAAAGCTCAACCTGATTCGGGTTACGACGCCTTTGCCTTCGACGTGGCGAGGGAGCAGGAAGGCGATGGCTACGCGCGGCTGCGGGTGCTCTTCGCTGAGGCCAGACAGTCGGTGAGGCTGATGGAGCAGACGGTGGCGGCTTTGCCGATTGGGCCAGTCTTGGCCGCAAACGTGAAGATCAAAGCGGGCGCGGCGCTGGGCTGGGTTGAGGCTCCGCGCGGCGCGACCTTTCATTGGCTGCGCATTGACGACACGGGGCGAGTGGCGCGGTATCGGGTCATCACGCCGTCGTTTGCCAACTGGCATGGCTTTCATCTGGCGGTGGAGAAATTCGCCTTTCAGGATTTTCCGATCATCCTGGCTACGTTCGATCTCTCCGTGGCCGAAAACGACCGATGAAACTCAAAACGAAAATACAACCATGAGTCAATGGGTTCGCAAAGGATTGGCAACCGGGATCAAGACGACGCGCTATCCGGCGTGCGAAGAGAAAGCGCCGGGCGTGTCGCCGGGCCTGCCGGTCGGCGGGGAATATCCGGAAGCGCAGGCGCGTTCCTTGGTGGATCTCTGTCCGACTGGCGCGCTCACCTTGGCCGATCATCAAGTCGTGGTGGACTATCGGCGCTGTGTGCATTGCTTCCGTTGCCGCTACGATGCAACCGCGCCGATTCGCTGGCAGGAAGGCTACGAGTGGGCAGCAGCATCCACGGATGGGAGGCACCCGACGCGGCCACTGGACCGGCCATTCGAGCACTCCATTCACATTCTCGTCGTGGATGCGGGTGACTGCGGCGCGTGCCTCAATGAAGTGCGGCAACTGAACAACCCATATTACAACATGCACCGCTTGGGCTTTTTCATTACGCCGACCCCGCGAGAAGCGGACGTGCTGCTGGTGGTCGGCCCAGTCACGGACCACATGCGCGTGCCGCTGCAAAAGGCTTACGACGCGATGCCCACGCCAAAGCGGGTGATCGCCGTGGGTGCCTGCGCGCTGTCGGGCAGCGTGTTCGGCCCAAGTTTCGTCTGCGGTAGCGGCGTGCGCGACTTGCTGCCGGTGGACGTGGAAGTGCCCGGCCAACCGCCGCCGCCATTAGCGATCCTGCATGGGCTGCTCGTAGCGGTGGGCCGGAGGCCATCGGCGTCGCTGGTTTCACCGGCAAACAGTCTCAACGCTGAAGCAGCAAAGGCACTATGAACCTGAGTCTTTTGCTTCAAATGTTTTTCTGGCTGTGCGTTGCGGGCGTCGTGCTGACGATGCTCATCCCGGAACGCTGGTGTCCGAAGGCGCTGGCTTGGTTCGGGTCCGCCGCTTCGGTCGCGGTTCTGTGGAGCAGCGGAAGGGTCTTGCTGACAGGAGACGCCTTTCAAGTTTTGCTTTGGAGTTTGCCGACCCTGGGAACGTTCACCCTTTCGCTGGACCGGCTCTCGGCGCTTTTCTTGGCCGTGACCGCCTTGGTGTTCTTGCCGGTTTCGATCTTTTCCGCTGGTTACCTGAAACGTTACTTGAGCCATTACAGCCTGAGAGCCTTCAACGTGTGGTATCTGGCGCTCTTCGCGTCCATCGTGCTGATCCTGCTCGCCGGTGACGTGCTGTTGTTCCTGCTGGCCTGGGAGGCGATGTCCATCCTCAGTTATTTGCTGGTCAACTTTGAGCATCGGGAAGAAACGCACACGGGGGCCGGCTACCTGATGCTGGCGATGGGCGAGGCCGGAACGCTGGCGGCAGCGTTTGCGCTGTTGTTGCTTGCGGTCACGGCAGGCGGCCTGGAGTTTTCCGCGCTGAAAACGGCGATCCAGTCGCCGGGCAACGGCTTGCGCTGGGCCGTATTCCTGCTTTCGTTCTTTGGGTTTGGGGTGAAGGCGGGTTCGGTGCCGTTCAATGCGTGGCTGCCGCGCGCACATCCGGTCGCGCCGGGCAACGTCTCCGCGCTGCTTTCCGGCGTTATCCTGAACCTGGGGCTTTACGGTATTGCGCGCGTCAACATGGATTTGCTGCCGATGACGCTGACGGGACCGGGGTTGGTGGCGTTGATTGTCGGAACCGTTTCGGCTTTCGTTGGCATCCTCTACGCGACCACGGAGAATGACCTGAAAGTGATGTTGGCGCACAGTTCCATCGAGAACATAGGCATCATCACCGCCGGGTTGGGCGCGGGTTTTGTGTTCACTGCTGCCGGGCATCCAATCCTGGCAACCATCGCGTTTGTCGCAGCGCTGTATCACATGACCAATCACTCGATTTACAAAGCGCTGCTGTTCCTCGGCGCAGCCACGGTGGATGCCAAGGTCGGCACGCGCGACCTGGACCTGTTGGGCGGACTGATCCGGCGAATGCCGTGGACGGCGCTTTGCTTCCTGGCGGGCGCGCTCTCGATTTCGGCCCTGCCGCCGTTCAATGGTTTCGTGAGCGAATGGCTCACACTGCAAACAATGCTGCGCAGCGCAGAACTCTCGTCCGTCGGCGTGAAGGTGGTCTTCGCCTTGTGCGGCGCTGGCCTGGCACTGACCGCCGCGCTGGCCGTCACGTGTTTTGTGAAGGCGTTTGCGATGGGCTTCCTGGGCATTTCGCGCTCAACGCAGGTCGAGCAGACCACCGAAGCCGCGCGCTCGATGACACTGCCGATGGGCTTGCTCGCAGCACTCTGCCTGCTGTTGGGCGTGCTGCCCACGTTCGTGATTTCGACGCTGGACGGCGTGCTGGCGCCGTTGACACAGGCGAGCGCCCTGAACGCGCTGGTGCCGCCGTTCTTCACTTCCAGTCCCGCGCATGCGCAACTGCCGGGCGAGTTCGCGGCTGAGTTTCACGACCTCGGCGCGCAGGTCGGGCAGCAGGTTGTGCCCGGTCAAGGGCTGGTCGTGATGCACCGGGGCGGCGCGCAGAACCCGGTTGTGTTCGCCATGTCCACGTCGTACATGTTTCCAGTGTTGCTCGGGCTTCTCGGAACAACGTTTATTGTGGTGCGATTTGGCTTGGCGCGACATCGTTGCGTGGTCCGGCAGCCGCGCTGGGACGGCGGCATCCGGCGATTGCTCCCCGAGATGACTTACACAGCGACGGGATTCTCCAACCCCGTCCGGGTGATTTTCGACGCGATCCTCCGCCCCACCACCAAGGACACGCGGGAAACGGTGGCTGAACATTTCCGGGCTGCGATTCGACGTTGCCGGCAGGAAGTGCATATCGTGGACCGCTACGTCGTAACGCCTCTGAGGTATGGTGCTTTGAAGATTGCCAACGGCCTGGCCACGATGCATCACGGACGGCTTAACGCATACGCGGCTTATGTGATTCTGACTTTGATCGTTGTTTTCCTCCTGACTTTGACACTCTCCCCATTGCAGTGACCACATACCCTAAAACATCCTGCACCAACAGAGCTTATGACCAAAATCCATAAGATCAACGCACTGGAAATCCTAGACTCGCGCGGCAACCCGACCGTCATGGTCAGCGTCGCGCTCAACAACGGCATCACCGCCTCGGCCTGCGTGCCGAGTGGCGCGTCCACCGGCATCCGTGAAGCCGTCGAATTACGCGACGGCGACGCCAAACGCTATGGCGGCAAAGGCGTTCTCAAAGCGGTGGCTAATGTCAACCAACTCATCGCGCCGAAGCTCAAAGGCAAATCACCGCATGCGCAAAAGGAGATTGATGCGCTGATGTGCGAGCTGGACAGCACGGAAAACAAATCCAAGCTCGGCGCGAATGCCATTCTCGGCGTCTCAATGGCCGTGGCCCGTGCGGCGGCGCTTGCGGCTGGGCATCCCTTGTATCGCCACCTCCGGAGCCTGGCGGAGTTGCCGTCGGAGGCTGGCTGGGTTTTGCCCGCCCCGATGGTGAACATTCTCAATGGAGGACGCCACGCGGCCAACAATGTTGATTTTCAGGAGTTCATGGTCTTTCCGATCGGGGCGCCAACCTTCAAAGAGGCCCTCCGCTACGCCGCCGAAACCTTCCAAACACTGAAGGAGATGTTACAAACTCCAACGCGGACGACGGCGGTGGGCGACGAGGGGGGCTTTGCGCCCGACCTGGAGGGCAATGAAGAAGCACTCGCCATGCTTGTCCGGGCCATCGCGCGGGCGGGCTTCGATCCCGGCCGGCAGATAGCTCTCGCGCTCGATGCGGCCGCCAGCGAATTCTTCGAAGGCGGTGAATACGTCCTCTCCAAGTCCGACGGCACACGCATTCTCCCGGCGGCCATGGCTGCTTTCTACGGGGATCTCATCAACGACTACCCGATCTTCTCCATTGAAGATGCACTAGCCGAGAACGACTGGGAAGCGTGGAAACCGCTCACCCGAAGACTCGGCGACCGGGTTCAGTTGGTGGGAGACGACCTGTTCACGACCAACGCCAGCGTTCTGGCGCGAGGCATCCAGGAGGGCATCGCCAACGCCATTCTCATCAAGCCCAATCAAATCGGTACCCTGAGCGAAACCTTCGAGGCGATGGCGATGGCCCGCAAGGCGGGGTATGCCACCATTATCTCGCACCGCGCGGGTGAGACGGAGGACACCTTCATCGCCGACCTCAGCGTGGCCACCAACAGCGGCCAAATCAAGACCGGCTCGGTGTGCCGTTCTGAACGCACCGCGAAATACAACCGGTTACTGGCCATCGAGCACGAGCTGGGCGACCAAGCCCAATACGGAGGCGCTTTATTTCGGTTCACCTCAAAAGACAAACAATCAACACCATCAAACTAAAATGACTACACTTCAAAAAATCACCGCCCTCGAAATCCTAGACTCGCGCGGCAACCCGACCGTCATGGTCAGCGTCGCGCTCAACAACGGCATCACCGCCTCGGCCTGCGTGCCGAGTGGCGCGTCCACCGGCATCCGTGAAGCCGTCGAATTACGCGACGGCGACGCCAAACGCTATGGCGGCAAAGGCGTTCTCAAAGCGGTGGCTAATGTCAACCAACTCATCGCGCCGAAGCTCAAAGGCAAATCACCGCATGCGCAAAAGGAGATTGATGCGCTGATGTGCGAGCTGGACGGCACGGAAAACAAATCCAAGCTCGGCGCGAACGCCATTCTCGGCGTTTCGATGGCAGTTTGTCGCGCGGCCGCGCTGGATTTAGGAATTCCGCTTTATGCTTACATCCGCAAGTTGCATGGGGGCAAAGCCGCAGCACCATATATCCTGCCAGCACCGCAAATGAACGTGCTCAACGGCGGCGCGCACGCGACGAACAACGTGGACTTCCAAGAGTTCATGCTGTTTCCCATTGGCGCACCAACGTTTGCCGAAGCGTTGCGCTACGGCGCGGAGACGTTCCACACCTTGAAGAAGCTGCTACAAAAGCGCGGCTTGGTGACCTCGGTGGGCGATGAAGGTGGTTTTGCACCGAACCTCAAAAACAATGAGGAAGCGGTAGAACTGATTCTCGAAGCGATTCGTGAAGCAGGCTACGAAGACGGCAAACAAATCGCCCTCGCCATTGACCCGGCGGCCAGCGAGTTTTACGAGGACGGCTACTACGTTTTCAAAAAATCCAGCGGCATGCGGCGGCATCCCATCGAGATGGTGGAGCTGTATTCCCGCTGGATTGAGAGGTATCCGATTCTCTCGCTGGAAGACGGCATGGGCGAAGAGGACCGTGAAGGCTGGAAGGCGCTGACGAACGCGCTCGGCAATAAGCTTCAGCTCGTCGGTGACGACAATTTCGTCACGAATCCCAAAATTTTTGCCGAGGGCATCCGCGACGGTATTGCCAACGCGATTCTCATCAAGCTCAACCAGATCGGCACGGTAAGCGAAACGCTCGAAACCGTGGCAATGGCGGAAAAGGCAGGTTACTGCACTGTCATTTCGCATCGCTCCGGCGAAACCGAAGATGCGTTCATCGCCGACTTTGCTGTTGGCACGGGCGCAGGCCAGATCAAGACTGGCTCACTGTGCCGTTCGGAGCGCATTGCGAAATACAATCGCCTTCTGGCGATTGAAAAAGAATTGGGCAAGAAAGGGCGTTACGGCGGGAAACCTTGATCGAGCGATTATTGTGGAGGTTCGCCGTAACCATCAGCCCGCTTCGCGCGTCCTGATCGTGAAAAACTGAAACCAGCGGTGGGTGTTGTGCGTCTGCTCAAACGGTCGTGAGCCATCAAAAAAGCTGGCGATGTATTGGACTTGTGAACGTGGCTTCTTTGTTTTCTTCCCGGCTCGATTCCGGGCGAGTGGCGGGCACATGCCTGGCTGCTGTCCTTGTCGGATTGCTTTTCGGCGGCTGCGCGCACTTTGAACCGCACCCGCTCACGGCATCCAAAAACGCTGCTGATTTTGAGTCGCGCGCCCTGACCGATCCGGGCCTGCGGGCGTTTCTCGAAACGAACCGCCTCGCAGGTGAATGGCCGCGGCGCACCTGGGATTTGGAGTCACTGACGCTGGCGGCGTTTTACTTCTCGCCGGAACTGGATCTGGCGCGGGCGCAGTGGGGCACGGCGCGCGCCGCCATGCGCACCGCAGGCCAGCGGCCGAATCCGAGCCTGTCGGCCGCGCCCCAATACAACACCACGACGCTCTCCCCTTCGCCGTGGATCGCGGCGGTGAACCTGGACCTACCGCTTGAGACCGCGGGCAAACGCGGTCACCGCATCGCGCAAGCGCGGCATTTGTCGGACGCCGCAAAGCTGAACATTGCGTCCACCGCTTGGCAGGTGCGCGGCAAGGTGCGCCGGGCGTTGGTGGAGTTGTATGCGGCCACGGAGCAAGAGCGACTGCTGGCGGCGCAACAGGCCGCCCAGCAGGAGAACGTCAAGCTGCTGGAAGCCCAACTGGCCGCCGGCGCGGTCTCGCCCGCCGAAGTGACCCGCGAACGTATCGCCCTGGACACCACCCGCCTCGCGGCCCAGGACGCCAAGCGCCGTCGCGCCGAAAGCCGCGTGGCGCTGGCCGAGGCCATCGGCGTGCCGGTCGCAGCGCTCGACAGCGTCGAGATTTCCTTCGTCGGCCTGGACCGCGTGCCGCCGGACTTGGACGGCCCGGCCGCGCGACGTCAGGCGTTGCTCAACCGCGCGGACGTGCTGGCCGCGCTGGCCGAATACGCCGCCAGCGAGGCGGCGCTGCGCCTGGAAATCGCCAAGCAATATCCCGACTTTCACCTGAACCCCGGCTACGAATACGACCAGGGCGACAACAAATGGGGCGTCGGGCTGTCGCTGGAACTGCCGGTGCTCAACCAGAACCGTGGCCCGATCGCCGAAGCCGAGGCGCGCCGCGCCGAAAGCGCAGCGAAGTTCAACGCCTTGCAAGCGCGCGTGCTGGCCGAAATCGAGCGGGCCGTGGCCGGGTATCGCGCCGCGTTGGAAAAAATCGCCACCGCGGACTCCCTGCTGGCGAATCTGGAGCGGCAAGACCGCGCCTTGCGCGCGCGCTTCGAGGCGGGCGAAGTCTCGCGTGGCGAAGTCATCGCCGGTCAGGTGGAACTGGCCGCCGCCCGGCTCGCGCGGGCCGAGGCCGTGGCCAAAGCCCAGCAGGCGCTGGGCGAGTTGGAGCAAGCGTTGCAAAGCCCGCTGCCCTTGCCAACGTCACTCGAAACGTCGCCGCGTCCGGAAGCATCGGAAACAACGGGTCTCCCACTTCAGTTCCATCAGTCCATTCCACTACCCCACGTCAAAGGCGGCTTCGATCTCATGGCTGTTGACATGGCGGGCCAGCGCCTATTCCTCAACGCAGAGGACAACGGTACTACCGAGGTCATTGACCTGAAGGCGGGCCGGCTCGCCCATACCATTGCAGGCATGCACGAGCCGAAGTGGGTCGTGTTTCGCCCGGAACTTAACAAGCTCTACATCGCCAACGGCGACGGCCGGGTGCGGGTGCTTGACTCGCGGACATTCGCGCCACAACGCACCATCGAGTTCAAGGAGAAGGCGAACAACTTGCGTTTTGATCCGAAGACCAAAGAGCTGTTGGTAGGCGTGGGCAACACCTTCGGAGCTATTGGCGTGGTGGACACGCGCACGGATACCATCACGGCGGAGATTCGGCTGGCGCATTTCCCCAAACAATTCGAGGTCGAGGGCAACTTCATTTACGTGAACGTTCCAGAATCAAATCACGTCGCAGCCGTGGACCGGAAGAAGAAGACCGTCGTGGCGACGTGGCCGGTGACGGCTGCAAAGGGTAACATTCCGATGGCTCTTGACCGCGTGCGGCATCGGCTTTTCATTGGCTGCGAGCCGGGGAAGCTTGCGGTGCTGGATGCCACAAACGGCAAGCAAGTCGCCGCGCTCGATATTGCACCCGCACCGGACGGGATTCATTACGACGCCAAGCACCGCTGCATCTATATCTCATGCGGCGACGGCTCGATTGACGTGGTGCGGCAGAGCGACGCCGACCATTACGAGTTCGCCGGGCGCGTGCCGACGGCCAAGGGCGCAGCCACATCGTTGTTCGTGCCGGAACTCAACGAGCTTTTCCTCGCCGTCCCGCAGCGCGACGGGCAGACCGCCGAGTTCCGCGTTTACTCGGTGAATCAGAAATGACCACACCGCTGCCTTTGAACCACTCACACGCATGAAAGCAAATTCAGTGTCCGCGTTCGCCACCGTTGCTGCCCCCGCGTTCCACCGCCATCCGAGGATACTTTGCCAGTCACATCATCATTCCATCTGCCCATGAGGCACTTCGGGAAAATCATTCTGAGCCTGCTCTTCGCTGGTGGCGTCGTCGTCGGCCTGATCCTCGCCTTTCGCGAGATGAGCCAGGAACGGGCGCGCGAGCAGGAGCGCGAGAGGCCCGTCGCCGCGCGCACCCGCGTCAGCCGCAGTCCGCAGGGCGAAATCATATTGACGCTTGATGCCGAGACGCAGAAACGAATCGGTCTGGCTGTCGCGCCATTGAGCGCAGCGGAGCATCGCGCCACCCGCCAAGGTTTCGCTCATGTTCTGGATGCCGCGCCCCTGATTTCACTCTTGAATGAACTGGCCCTGGCTCGAACCAACCAAGCGGCATCGGAAAAGGAACTGGCTCGCGCGAAACTGCTCGCGACGCAGACAAATCTTTCTGAAAAGGCGCTGCTCGCTGTCGAGACCGCCGCCGCTCGCGACCGCCTCGCGGTGCGAGCGGCGGAAGACCAATTGGCACTGGCCTTCGGTCGCGAACTCGCAAACCGGGCGGACTTGCTGCAACTCACACGGTCGTTAGTCTCGCTGGAAGCGGCATTGGTTCGCGTGGACTTGCCGGCAGGCGCAGGCTTGGCGACCCCTCCGGCCAAAGCCCGTCTCTTCGCGCCAGCCAACGAGGCTGAACTGTTTGAAGCGGAGTTCATCGGCCCGGCGACGAGCATCGAACCTGAGTTCCAAGGGCAGGCATTTTTGTATCTCGCCACGCAGACCAAGCGCCGACTCGCACCGGGAGCGATCCTGACGGCTCTGCTTGAATTGCCGGGCAACGCATCACCCGGTGTGCTTGTCCCGCGCGCGGCCATTGTCCGCTCCGAAGGTCGTGCCTGGGCATTTGTGCAAACCGGCGATGACACCTTCACTCGTCGCGAGGTCGTGCTAACGCGACCGACGAGCGACGGTTGGTTTGTCGCTGAAGGATTCAAGCTAGGCGAAAAAGTCGTCGTGACCGGCGCGCAAGTGCTCCTGTCCGAAGTGGGCAAAGCCGCGATTCGGATGATGGAGTGACCATGCTTCGCGCCCTCGTTCATTTTTCGCTCCGATTCCGTGGCGTCGTTGTGGCGCTGGCGGTCTTGTTGCTCGGCTACGGACTCTACGTCGCATCGCGCACCCGGCTCGACGTCTTCCCCGAATTCGCGCCGCCGATGGTGATCATTCAGACCGAAGCGCCGGGCCTCTCGCCAGAGGAAGTTGAACAGCTCGTCACACGGCCCATTGAAAACGCACTGAATGGTTCGCCCGGCCTCGCAACCGTTCGCTCGCAATCCATCCAGAACCTCTCGGTCGTCACGCTCATCTTTGCCGAGAACGCGGACGTGTTCCGCGTGCGTCAACTCGTCGCCGAACGGCTGGCCCAGGTGGAATTGCCGCAGGGCGTGAACCGGCCGAAGATCGGACCGCTCACTTCATCCACGGCTTGCATCCTGGCCGTGGGTCTTTCTTCGACGAATCGGACCTTAATGGACCTCCGCACGTTCGCCGATTGGACGCTCAAGCCGCGTTTGCTCGGCGTCCCCGGCGTGGCGCAGGTGACTGTTTTCGGCGGCGATGTTCGCCAATATCAAATCCAGGTGAGACCTGAACAACTCGTGGCGCATCGGCTGGGTTTGAATGACGTGTTGACCGCCGCGCGCAAGGCCACGGTGGTGCGGGGTGCGGGTTTCGTGGAGAACGCCAATCAACGCGTGGTGCTCCGCACCATCGGGCAGGCGTTCAACCCGGCGCAACTTGGCGAAGTGGTCGTTGCGCACCACGAAGGCCGCAGCGTCCGGCTCAAGGACGTGGCCGATGTGGTGGAAGCACCAGCGCCGAAATTTGGCGACGCGCAGTTCAATGGAGTCAGCGGGGTAGTGATGCTGGTTTTCAGCCAATACGGCGCGAACACGCTCGACGTGACCCGTGCCGTCGAACGCGAACTCGTCGAAATGCAGCCGGTGTTTGCGGCGGAACGAATCCAGGTGAATCCCTCGCTCTTCCGGCCTGCAAAGTTTATCGAACTATCGCTGCACAAACTGAACGTTGCCCTTTTGCTCGGCGGCGTGCTTGTGCTGGTGGTGCTCTTTGGCTTCCTGCTCAATTGGCGCACCGCGCTGATTTCCTTCGCCTCGATTCCGCTGTCGTTGCTCGCGGCGGTGGTGGTGCTGGACCGCTTGGGCGTGAGCCTGAATACCTTGACGCTCGGCGGATTCGCCATCGCCATCGGGGTGGTTGTGGACGACGCCATCATTGACGTGGAGAACATCCTGCGCCGACTGCGGGAGAACCGCTCACTGGCCGCGCCCCGTTCCGTGTTCGATGTGATTCTCAACGCTTCGCTCGAAGTCCGCAGCGCCGTCGTCTATGCCACGTTCATCGTGGCGCTGGTGTTCCTGCCCGTGTTTTTGATGTCGGGCGTCGCCGGGAAGCTGTTCACGCCGCTGGCCACGGCGTTCATTCTGGCGACGATGGCCTCGCTGGTTGTGGCTCTGACCGTCACGCCCGCACTGTGTCTGCTGCTCTTGGGGCGCACCGAACTGCACACCGAGCCGCGCTATCTCGGCTGGCTTAAGGCCAAACATCGTGCGTGGCTGGAAACGTTCACCAGTCATCCGCGAGCCGTGATTGGCGTCGCCCTGGCGCTTGCTCTGGCGGCAGCAGCCACGTTGCCGTTCTTCGGCGGCGAGTTCCTGCCCGAATTCCGCGAGGGGCATTTCATCGTGCACATGGCGGCGTTGCCCGGCACGTCGGTGCAAGAGTCGATTCGACTGGGCAAACAGGTCGCCGCCGAGTTGCTCAAGAACCCACACATCAAATCCGTCGCGCAACTGGCGGGACGCGCCGAGAACAGCGAAGACACTTGGGGTACGCATTACAGCGAGTTGCACGTCGAGCTTGCACCGCTCTCCGGCAAGGAAGGCGAGCTGGTGGTGGCGGAGATTCGCGAGGCGTTGGTGAAATTTCCCGGACTTTCGTTCAAAGTGATGCCGTTTCTCGCCGAACGAATTGAAGAAACGATTTCCGGGGCTACGGCACAAGTGGCGGTGAATGTCATCGGTGACGACCTCGACTTGATTGACCGCAAGGCCGAGGAAGTCCGGCAGGTGCTCGCTGCCGTGCCGGGCGCGACTGACGTGCAGATGGAAACTGAACCCGGCACGCCGGAAGTCACGGTGCGTCTGCGCCCGGAACGATTGCTCGCGTTCGGTTTCCAACCAGCGGAAGTTCTCGAAAGCATCGAGACAGCCTATCAGGGAGCGGTGGTCGCGCAGTCGTATCAAGGCAATCGTGTTGTGGACGTGAGCGTGATTCTTGCCGAGCGCGACCGCCGCGAGCCGGAGCGCGTCGGAGATCTGTTGTTGCGGAGCAGCGAAGGCACTCGTGTGCCGCTGCGTGAACTGGCGGACATCGAAGCTGGTAATGGCCGCAGCCTCATCGTCCATGAAGGCGCGCAGCGCCGCCAGCAAGTCACCTGCAACGTGACCGGCCGCGACCTTACGTCGTTCGTTGCGGATGCCAAGCGCGCCGTGGCGGAGAAGGTCCAGTTCCCCTCTGGCGTTTATGCCGTCTTCCGGGGTTCAGCGGAACAGCAAGCGACCGCCCAACGCGAAATCTTGATTCACTCGGTCATTGCGGGCGCGGGCATCATCCTGCTCCTGGCGCTGGTCTTTCGCACCGGACGCAACCTCCTGCTCGTGTTGGCCAATCTTCCCTTTGCGCTCATCGGCGGCGTGCTCGCCATCTTCGCGCTCGGCGGCATGTTGAGCATCGGAACACTCGTGGGCCTCGTGACGCTGTTCGGGATCAGCACGCGAAACTCGATCATGCTCATCTCTCATTACGAGCACCTTGTCACCGCCGAAGGCTGCGTGTGGAATCTGGAGACCGCCCTGCGGGGCGCGCGTGAACGCCTCGTGCCCATTCTCATGACAGCGCTCGTCACCGCACTGGGTCTCCTGCCGCTGGCCATCGGCTTCGGCGAACCGGGACACGAAATTGAATCGCCGATGGCGATCGTGATCCTTGGCGGCCTGCTTACTTCCACTGTCCTGAACCTGCTTGTGTTGCCGACGCTGGCGCTGCGGCATGGACGATTTGAAGACCGCGCTGTTCCGCCATCGGATTTGATGGCGTCACCCAAGCAACTGCAGAAACTAGCGAATCCTAAAGGATTTTCCGAACCACCCGCACCTAACCACACCCTCTCATGAAACGAAATCTATCAGCCATTTTGTAGTCCTCGTTGCCTTGGGGACTTTGCTCCTGAGCGGCTGCAAGCCCGGCGGCGCGGGCGAAGAAGCAAAAGTTCCCAGCGAAGTCGTTGGGCAAGTGGCCAAGGTCGCGCGCGTCACGCTGCGCGCCCGCAGAGCCGTGGCTGTTGAACGAGACCAATCTGTGGACGGTGTTCCAGGGCGAGTACGGCGAGTTGTTCGCCAACCACCGGCTCAAGGCGTCGTGGCAGTTCCAGACGGCCACGCATCGGCTGGCGTCCACCAACCTGGCGGCCTCGCCGCTGCGGCGCCTGGCGGTGACGATGTTGGCAGGCCTGGAGCGGACCCACCGCGCCGCCGCGCTGGCCGAGTTGCCCGGCTACGAAACCCGCCGCGAGGGGACCGACCGGGTGGACCGCTGGGTGTGGGACGTGGGGAGCGAGCGCCAGACCTGGGCGCTGCGCACCAGCCTGCCGCTGGACCGGCCGCCGGGCAGCGCCCCGCTGGTGTTTTTGAGCGACGGCCGGCTCGAACTGACGGTGACCTACGCGCGGCGCCGGCCCATGTTGGACTGGTCCGGCCCGGGCACCACGTTGACCGACACGGTGTTGCTGGCGCCCCGGTCGCCGGTCAGCCCGCGCAGCCTGCGCCAGGTGCGGCATTTGACGGGCAAGGGGCTGAGTGTGGAGACCGAGTTTTACTGGCCGCCCAACCCGACCGGGCCGGTGGCCGGTTACACCGCGCCGTTGCTGGCGTGGATCGAAACGCGCATCACCGGGCTGACCTCGCGGCCGCTGGTGTTGCGGGACGAGTTCGCCCAGACCTATCGGCCCGGGCACCACAATTTCACCGAGGACTTCCTGTTTGACCCGCACCTCGAACCGGGGCTGGACCCTGCGTTGCTGGCCGAGTTGCGCGCGCGCAACATCCGGGGGTTGGCGGCGCGCGCGGGCCTTGGCGAAGCCCCGGAGTTCTGGCTGTGGGGCCTGGACGACACGCTGCGCGCGCCCTGAGCCGCAGTGCCGCGGCGGGGCGGGCCGGCGCAGCGGCGGGCGTGGTGCGCGTGCCTTGCGCGGCGGTGGGGCGCGGGGATAATGGCCGGGATGTCGCGGGCCGAGTTCGTCCATTTGCACGTCCACACCGAGTATTCGCTGCTCGATGGGGCGTGTCGCATTGACCGGCTGGTGGCGCGCGCCCGGGAGCTGGGTTTTCCGGCGCTGGCCATCACGGACCACGGCGTGTTGTACGGGGCGATTGACTTCTACAAGGCCGCCAAGAAGGCCGGGGTGCGGCCCATCCTCGGCTGCGAAGCGTATCTGGCCCCGGGCAGCCGCTTCGAGAAACGCACGCTCAGCGGCGGGCGCGATGCCTACCACCACCTGGTCTTGCTGGCGGAGAATGAGACCGGTTACCGGAACCTGATGCGGTTGAGCACCGCCGCGCATCTCGAGGGCTACTACTACAAGCCGCGGATTGACCGCGAACTGCTGGCCGCGCATCGCGAGGGACTCATCGTCCTGTCCGGCTGCCTCAAGGGCGAAATCCCCGGGCTGATCGCGGACGACCGGTTGGACGCGGCGCGCGCGGCGCTGGACTGGTACCGGCAGACGTTCGGGCCGGACCATTTTTTCCTCGAGCTCCAGGACCACGGCCTGGCCGAGCAAGCGCGCGTGAACCGGCACCTGATTCCCTGGGCGCGGGAGTTCGGGCTGCGTCTGGTGGCGACCAACGACGTGCACTACCTCGAGCGGGGGCACTGGGCGGCGCACGATTGCTTGGTGTGCCTGGGCCGCCAGATCACCCGCGACGACCCCAAGCCGCGCTACGTGCCGGAGCAGTTCTACCTGCGCTCGGCGGAGGAGATGGCGGCGCTGTTCCTCGAGGTGCCGGAGGCGCTGCGCACCACGCTCGAGATCGCCGAGCGTTGCCAGTTGGACCTCCGGTTCGGCCGCCTGCACTACCCGGTCTTCCAACCGCCGGCGGGCCTGACGGCCGGGACGTACCTGCGGCAGTTGCTCGCCGAGGGCCTGCACCGGCGTTACACCATCCGGGCGCGGGTCGAGGACGACCGGTTCGTGGTCGAGGGTGTGGAGGATCCCGACCGTCTGCCCGTGCCGCCGGAAGGCCAGGGCGGCGCGGACACCGACACCCGCCTCCGGACCGTGCTCGAGCGGCTGGACCTCGAGTTGCAGGTCATCGAGAAGACGGGGTTTGTGTCGTACTTCCTGATCGTGGACGACTTTGTCCGCTACGGGCGCCAGCGCGGCATCGCTTGCGTGGCGCGCGGCTCGGCGGCCGGCTCGCTGGTCACTTACCTGTTGGAGATTTCCAACGTGGACCCCATCCGGTACGGCCTGCTCTTCGAGCGGTTTTTGAACCCGGAGCGGGTGAACCCGCCGGACATTGACATTGACTTCGCCGACGACCGCCGGGCGGAGGTCATCGAGTACGTGCGCCAGAAGTACGGCCGCGAGTGCGTGGCCCAGATCATCACCTTCGGCACGATGGGGGCCAAATCGGTCGTGCGCGACGTGGGCCGGGTGATGGGCCTGAGCTTCAGCGAGTGCGACAAGCTGGCCCGGGCCATCCCCGCCGACCTCCGGCTCGAGGAGGGGGAAACCTCCACCTTGGCGAAGGCGCTCCAAGTCTCACCCGAATTGCGGGAAGCCTACACCTCCAGCGAGCAAATCCGCGAGCTGGTGGACAACGCGCTGGTGCTCGAGGACTGCGCCCGCAACGCCTCGGTCCACGCCGCCGGCGTGGTTATCGGCCCCGAGCCCTTGGCCAACCTCCTGCCGCTGCGCCTGGCCGAAGACGGCAGCGTGGTCACCCAGTACGCCATGGGCCCGGTGGGCGACCTGGGGTTGCTGAAAATGGACTTCCTCGGGCTCAAAACGCTGACGGTCATCCGCCACACCTGCGCGCTGGTGCGGCAGACCCGCGGCATCGAGGTCCCCATCGAGCATCTGCCCGCCGACGATCCCCGCACCTACGCCCTGCTCAACCAGGCCCAGACCCTGGGCGTGTTCCAACTGGAATCCGGCGGCATGCGCGACCTGTGCCGCAAGTTCCAGATCAGTTCGCTCGACCACATCACCGCCCTCATCGCCCTGTTCCGGCCGGGCCCGATGAAGCTCATCCCGGACTACATCGCCCGGCGGCACGGCCAGGTGCGCATCGAGTACAAGCACCCGCTTCTGGAACCGATCTGCCGGGAGACCTACGGCATCCTCGTGTACCAGGAGCAGGTCATGCAGGCCGCCCGGGCGCTGGCCGGCTACACGCTGGGCGGCGCGGACCTCTTGCGCCGGGCCATGGGCAAGAAGAACAAGGAGGAAATGGCCAAGCAACGCGCCGTGTTCGTGGCCGGGTGCGCGGCGGTGAACCGGATTCCCGAGCCCGAGGCCAACGCCATTTTCGATTTGCTCGAGGAGTTCGCCGAGTACGGCTTCAACAAGTCCCACGCCGCCGCCTACGCGGTGGTGGCCTACCAGACCGCCTACCTCAAGGCCAATTACCCGGTCGAGTTCTTCTGCGCGATCATGACCAACGACCGCGCCGACACGGACAAACTGGGCGAATACATCGCCGAGGCCCGCTCCCTGGGCATCGCGGTCCTCGGGCCGGACGTGAACGAAAGCGGCATGTACTTCGCCCCGGCGCCCGGCCCGGGTGGCCCGGACGGCGCGGGGGCCATCCGGTTCGGGCTGGCCGCCATCAAGGGCGTGGGCGAAGTGGCGGTCGAGGCCATCCTCGCCGCCCGGCAGGCGGGCGGTCCGTTTCGCTCGCTCCAGGACTTTTGCGAGCGCGTGGACACCCGGGCGGTCAACCGCAAGGTCATCGAGGCGCTCATCCGTTCCGGCGCCTGCGACGGCTTCGGGGAAACGCGCGCCACGCTCTGGGCCGCGCTGGAGCGCGTGCTGGCCCGCGCCGCCCGCAGCGCGCAGGACCGGGCCAGCGGCCAGACCTCGCTGCTGGACCTCCTGCAAGGCCCGGCGGAGCCGCGCGCGGAATTGCCGGTGCGCCTGCCCGAGTGGCCCGCCGCCGAGCGCCTGACGGCCGAGCGCGAGCTACTGGGTTTTTACGTGACCGGCCATCCGCTGGCGCCCTACGAGCCGGTGTTGCGCCGCTATGCGCATAGCGACACGGCCAAACTGGCCACCCTGCCCCACCGCACCATCACCCGCTTGGGCGGCCTGGTGACCGCGGTCCAGACCGGCGTCGCCAAGAAGACCGGCCGGCCTTACGCCCTGGCCACGCTCGAGGACCTCGAAGGCAGCGTGCAGGTGCTCTTGACCGGAGAAACCTTCGACAACTTCCGCGAGCTGCTCCGCGTGGGCGCCGCGCTCCTGGTGACCGGGGAAGTCAACCTGAGCGACGAGCGGCCGAAGATTTTCCCCCTCGAGCTCCTGCCGCTGGAAGAAGCGCCTCGCAAGTTGACCACCCAGGTGCACGTGCGGTTGCGGGCGGACAAGCTCGGCGCGGACACCTTGCTGGCGGTGCGCGACCTGGCGCTGGCCCATCGCGGCCGCACGCCGCTGTTTTTGTGCGCGGTGCTGCCCGGCGGAGAGCGTGTGTACATCCAGACCGCCGCGGAATTCCACGTGCAGCCCTCGCTCGAATTGCAACAGGCCGTGGACGCGCTGTGCGGGCCGGGGGCCTACCTGCCGGTGGTGGACCAGTCCCTGCCAACGCGGCCGGCGCGGCGTTGGTCCCGGCAGCCGGCGGATGCCGCGGCGGGCGCCTGAGGGAGGGCGACGCCGGCGGCGGGCCGGGGTTAATTGAGCCGGGGCCCGGCGGGGTCGGCCTGGAGGTTCTGGCCGTTGAGGTCGGACGGGATTTTGAAGCGACCGTTCTTGCCGCTGAGGCCATAGGCCTTGAGGCGCCGGAACAGGGTGCTGGGGTCAATGCCCAGCTCGCGGGCCGCGGCGGTGCGGTTGCCCCGGTGGCGTTGCAGCGCCTGAAGGATCATCAGCCGCACCATGTCCTCGATGGTGGTGGGCTGCGCGGGAGACGGTGCGGCGGTGGCCGGCCCCGGGCAGTGCAGGTCTTCGACGCGGATCACGTTGCGGTCGCACAAGAGCACGGCGCGCTGGATTTCGTTTTCCAGTTGGCGGATGTTGCCGGGCCAGTCGGAGGCGAGGAGGGCGCGCGTGGCCTCGGGGTCAAAGCCGGTGATGGCGCGACCGGCCTGGGCGGCGAAGCGCCGCAGGAAGGTCATGGCCAGGGGCAGGATGTCCTCCCGGCGCTCGCGCAGCGGCGGCAGGTGCACGGTGAGCACGCTCAGCCGGTAGTAAAGGTCCGCGCGCAGGTGATGGTCGCGCAGGGCGTCCTCGACGCGGCGGTTGGTGGTGGCCAAGACCCGGCAGCGCAGCGGGTAAGTGGTCCGGCCGCCCACCGGCCGGTAGAGGCGCTCTTGGAGGACGCGCAGGAGTTTGGCCTGGGTTTCCAGGGGCATTTCGGTGATTTCGTCCAGCAGGATCGAGCCGTCACCGGCCTGCTTGAAAAGTCCGTCCCGGTCCGTTTCGGCGCCGGTGTAGGCGCCGCGCACGGCGCCGAAGAGTTCGCTTTCGAACAATTCGCGGGGCAGGGCGGCGCAGTTGACCTTCACGAACGGCTGTCCGGCGCGGGCACTCAGGGCGTGGATGAGGTCGGCCACGACTTCTTTGCCGGTGCCGCTTTCGCCGGTGATGAGGACCGGGGCGTCGCTGGCGGCCACGCGCTCGACCAGGTGCAGCAGGGCCACGGACGTGGCGCTGCGGAAGACCGGGGGCGGGCGGTGCTGGAGGTTTTCGAGGGCGCGCGCGAAGGTGTCGGCCCGGGTGTGGAGCAGGCGGTGTTCGCCGGCCCGCTCGAGCAGCGGGCCGAGCAATTCCAGCGCGAAGGGTTTGCTCAAGAAGTGGAAGGCCCCGCGTTTGACCGCCTCGACCGCGGTGTCGAAGGAGGCGAAGCCGGTGACGAAGATCACTTCGCTGGTGGGCCAGCGGTTTTTGAGTTCGGGCAGCAGCTCCAAGCCGTCGGCGTCCGGCAGGCGCCAGTCCAGCAGGATGACGTCCGGCTCGGGTTGGTCGAATTGTCGGCGGGTGTCTTCGGCGGATTGCGCGAAGAGCACGTCGTGGCCGGCGGGGGCCAGATATTCGCGCACCAGCTCCCGGAGTTGGGCGTCGTCGTCAATGATCAGGACACGATGTTTCACGGCAGCAAACAGGTCGCCGTCCCGGCCAACCCTTGGTCGGGCGTTCCCTGGAAAAACGTGTTGTGAAGTCCCTTCATTCCCGTGGGCGGAACGAACCGGCTCCGCAACGGAGTTGGATTCGCCCGACCGTCTGCGCCCGGACTTCGTTCAGGGCGCACGGCAGGGCCAGCAACTTCAACGCCAAAGCGACTTTATACCCCGGCGCTGGCTTGTCCACCCCAACTTTTTTCGCCGGACCGTGGCGCCGCCCGGAGAACTTGCCTCCTGCTCAAGCTGCTGCCAGGGCCGGAGCGGCGGGCTGGGGCGCGGCCAATTCGGCCAGCCAGCGTTCGCCCTGCTCCCGGGCGGCGGCCATTTTGGGGTAGCGGATTTCGCGGTAGCCGGTGACCGCCTCGGGCAGTTGCAGCACGCGCACGGCGCGGGCGTAACGTGCCGGGTCGCCGGCCCACTCGGGGAAACGGGCCACGACGCTGGCGTACCAATCGCGGAACTCTTTTTCGGGCCGGTGCCACTCGGGCAGGGCGCGGCGCAGCCACTTCATGCGCTTGACCAGGTGCAACATCCAGTCGCGGGTCTTCATGTCCCAGGCGATTTCGCGGCCCAGCAGGGTGAACTGCGGGCGGTTCAGGTGGCGGTACCGGATACGGTCGCCGCGGGCGGGGTCCACCTGGTAACGGGCCTGGTCGGCGCGGCGTTTTTCCTCACTGGTGAGCAGGTGCGCCACATAGACCTCGTCCTTGATGGCCATCACCTTGTGGAGGTTCCATATCACGGCCCGGGTCGCGGCGTACTGGTGCTCGGCCCGGTCGGAGCGGCTCACCCGAAGGACCAGTTCGACGTAGCGCCGGGCATAGGTCAGGTCTTCAAATTGGACAAGGTCGTACACCCGCCGTGCAAAATCCCCACGCAGCACGTCGTCCTCGGGCAGGTCGTTGACGCTGCCCCGCACCAGCTCTTCGTAGGTGCGGGCCAGCGAGCGCCCGCCGCGTTGCCGGCTGAGGATGGCGACCTTGTCTGCCAGCACTTCGGCCAGGGTGCGGGGTTCGCGGAACTCTCCGGCGGCAGCCTGGACGGTGGCGAGGTCGTGGGCGAGGTAACGGCCGAGTTGAAAGGCCTTGAGGTTTTCCCCGGCGGCCGCGCCCAGGCCGGACTGGATGGCCCATTCGAGGCTGGCCAGGCTCAGGGGGATGAGCCCGCGCTGGTAGGCCACGCCGAGCATCATGATGTTCGCGTAGAGCTGGGTGCCGAAGAACCGCTCGGACAGGCGCGAGACGTCGGCGCTGAAGTAGGCGTCGCGGCGGGTGTTTTCGCGCAGGAAACTTTCCAGGCGCGCCACCTCGAAGTCGTCCTTGCCCAGGAGGGTCAGGATGGTGGGGGTTTTGTGGGTGTTGACCACCACGGCGGTGTGCCGCCGGCTGCCCACGCGCTGGTTGGTGGAGGGGTCCAGGGCCCGCGCCGCCTCGAGCACGTCCACGCCCACCAGCAAATCCGCCTTGCCGTACGGGATCAAATTCGAGGTGTACGGCGCGCCGGGCGGGGCGTAGGTGATCATCGAATAGACACCGCCGTTGCGAATCGCCAGCCCCTTTTTGTCGCAGTACAGGATGCGGTAACCCTCGCGGTGGCCGGCCAGGACGAGAATGGCCGTGGCCGTGCCGATGCCCATACCGCCGACCCCCGCCAGGTAACCTCGCCAGACGCGGTCCAAGCGCCGCACTTCCGGCACCGGCAGGCGGCGGAAATCCAGTTGCTCGATCGGTGCGGGCGGGCGCTGCTTCCGGGTGATGAGGATTTCCTCGAAGGACGGGCAGGCTTTGACCCGTGGCCCGGCGGGGTCGGGCGCCACCTCGAACCGGGTGCAGGCGCCGTCGGCCACGCACCAGGACAGGTCGGTCTGAACTTTGCGGCCGTACGGGGTGTCGTGGAAAGTCAGGCCCGGGCAGCCGGTGGCCCGGGTGCACTCGAGGCAGTTTTCGCAAACCTCGGCGGTGATGTTGATGAGGCGCTTGCGGGGCAGGAAGCCGTGCTGGCGCAGTTGCCGCCGTTCTTCCCGGGCCGCCCGCCGGTGGAAGGTGATGCCGCATTCCTTGTCGGCCACGACCACCTTCACGCCGTCCTGGAGGATGGTCTTTTCCAACAAGGCGCGGTAGCTGGCGACCTCGGCAGGGTTGACGCGCACGACCGTGGCGCCGGTGCGGGCTTGGTCGGTGATCCCGGCGATGATGGCGTCAATGTTCTGCGCAAAGGTTTTTTCGCCGCTCAACCCCTCCTCCAGCGCGGGCGTGGTCTGATGCCCGGTCATGGCGGTGGTCTTGTTGTCGAGGATGATGTAGGTGATGTCCTGGCCGTTCTTGAGCGAGTTGGAAATGGCGATCAGCCCGCTGTGGAAGAAGGTCGAGTCTCCCATAAACACGACCTGCTTGTTGCGGATGAACGGGTCAATGCCCGCCCCGGTGCCCCCGCCCAGCCCCATGCCCGAGTAATTGTGCATGAGGTCCTTGGTGGGCTCGAACATGAGCATCGTGTAGCAGCCGGTGTCCCCGTGAAACACCAGGTCCACCGGCTCGGTGCCGTGCACGCGCCGCATGTACTCGGGGTTGCGGAACTGCCGCTTGATCTCGAGCAGCACGCTGGCCGAATCGCGGTGCGGGCAGCCCGGACAGAAGGTGGGCGTGCGCGGGGCCAGGTGGACCTTGAGGGCCTTGACCTCGGCCAGGAGGTCCAATTCGGCGCGCACGCGGCGTTCGTCGAAACGGCCGCGCAGCTCGGGCAGGCTCAAAAACAGCGGCCCCAGTCGGCCGATCAATTTGCTGGGGTTGAGGCCGCGGGCTTCGGGGATGCCCCGCAGACCCAGCGGAAAGACCTTGCCCCACACCTCCGCCGGCAGCGGGCGCGACTCGTGGTCGGCGGTCTGCCGCGCGCGATGGAGGATTTCCACCACCTGTTCTTCGAGGAAGCCGCGCCGCTCCTCGATGACGTACAGGCTCCGCAACCCGGTGGCGAACTCGGTGAGCAAGGCCGGGTCCAGCGGGTAGGTGACGCCCACTTTGAGGATGGGGAAATGCCCGTCCAGCCCCAGCTCGGTCAGGGCGTGCCGCAGGTAACAATACGCGGCCGCCGAGGTCACAAACCCCAGGCGCGCCTGCGCGTTGGTATCCGTGCGGGCCGGTTCGAGGCGGTGGGCGCCGTGGCGGCGCGCGCTGGCCCAGAGTCGTTCGAACCGCTCATGGATTTGTTGCTCCTTGCGCCAGGTGCGCGGCGGCAAGAGCACGTTGCGCTCGAGGTCAATGCTCGCGGTGTCGAGCGTGAACGGGTTGCAGGTGTTAATTGCGGGGAACTGGTTGGGCCGCACCTCGACCGAGCCGCCGCCGTCGGCCTGGTTGGTGGTGACGAGGTAGCCGATGTACAACTCGCTTTCGCGCGAGAGTTTGAAGGCCAGGTTGATCCAGTCCTTCAATTCCTGGGCGTCGCTGGGTTCGAGCACCGGGAGCATCAGGTGCTTGGCGATGTAACGCGAGTCCGCGGGCACCTGGGTGGAATCACTCCACGGGTCATCCCCCAGCACGATCACCGCACCGCCTTCCGGGTGGGCCCCCACCAAGTTGCCCAACGCCAGCGCGTCCGCTGCCACGTGCACGCCCACACTCTTCTGCACGCTGATGGCGCGCAAGCCGTGCATCTGCGAGCCGTTGACCATCGCCGCGGCCAAGGCCTCGTTGTTGGCCATCGTGGCGCGGATGCCGTGGGCCCGGAGCAGGTCGCCGATTTCGTGGGCGGTATCGAAGAACCCCGCCACTGGCGATCCGGGGTACCCGGTCCACAGGTGAGTGCCTCCTTCGACCTCCAAACAGCCTTTGACCAGGAGTTCATTCCCGGTAAAAACTTCGACGCCAGAGGCTTGTGTGAAACGCGGGGCCGCCTTCACTGTCGCAAGAATGTCACCAACCTGCTGCCGGAGCAAGCCCGGACTTCAAAGCCCTCCCGCCATTTGGTGTCCCGCCAAGGCTGTCGGCGCAGAGGCTCAGGTGCCGTGGCCACAAGCGGCGCAGTTGGCCCTACCGTCTGGCCAAGGGTGCCCACCAAGAGCGCCCGCCCGGAAGGTTTCTGCTGCGCCCGCCGGACGCCGACCCTACCGGCGGCGTTTGGGTTCGCGCTGGCTAGTGACCGGCTTACCCGCCGGTATGCCCGTCGGACGGTTTTTCGTGCCGGGCTGCGATCTCCGGCCTCGCTGACCATCCTCCCACGGACATCAGGAGCGAGCCGTCGTGGGTCTGGCTGGGATTGTCCGGCGTGCTGTCACACCGTCCCTGTCCAGATGGGACCAAATGCCCCGTGCAGGCGGAGCCAGGATGGCTTGATTGTTATCGGATGAGCGTGTTCAAGTCGCCGCTTCCTGAGACCAGTCACCGAACCGGAGGATTTCACGAATCTTGCGCCGCTCGTAACGGTGCTTTTTGGGTTTGTCCGGGCGGTCATCCACTTGACGGAACGGGTGTTTGGGGTTGCGGATGACGTCGGTGATGCTTTGGAGGGATTTCGGCATAACCACTTCACCTTGGGTTGAGGTCTCGCCAAAGCGAACGCGCTCGTGCGGGCGACCCACTCCTGCGGCCACCGGCCACTGACGCTGACTCGGCGAGGTCATGACAGCGGTTTGGACATCGCTGCCGATGTCGCGTTCAAAAAGTGCGACTCAAGGAGCGTTTGTCCAGCAAATAATTTGTGGTTTGACTTGAGAAGATGGCTCCCGGAGCGGGGAACAAAGCCGCTGGACAGCCTTGGTTGGCTCAAAAAGGGGTGTTACCGAAGCCGCGCACACCTCAATGAGCCAAAACACCCGTCAGGAAGTCCTTACCCCTAATGCGCCGGCGCTACCTGCGCGCCACTCGCCCCTACAAGTCCCAACGGGTCAGCCAACTGGTCGGGCTGTTCGGCTACCATCGCAAGGCCGCGCTGCGCGCCCTGCGGGCCAAACCTTTCCGGGCGCGCGCGTCCTTGGTCTGCGGCCGGCCTCGGAAATACTCGCCCGGCAAACTACTGCCGCCGCTCGAGGCCATCTGGCTGGCGGCGCTGCAGCCCAGTGGCGTGCGGTTGCAGATTTGCCTGGCCCACGAGCTGCGCAACCGTGGCCTGACCCTCCGACAACAGGTGATCCTATCGCTCCACTACGACGGCTTCCACCTGGATGCGTGCTTGCGCCTGGACCTGCCGGTCAACGACGTCGTCACCGTCGAGCTCAAAACCGTGGAAAATCTGTTGCCCGTCCACAAGGTCCTGGTGCTGACTTACCTCAAATTGACCGGTGGCCGCCGGGCGCTGCTCATCAACTTCAACGTGCCGGTCATCAAGGAGGCATCAACCGGCTCGCGCTGTGATGACCCGTTGTGCCTTTGTGTCTTGGTGGTGAACCTTCTCCGGCTGTTGGCGCTGCTCGATTTCGGACGGCGACGCGGTTTCCAAGAACAGCTCCACGGCTTCACGAAGATTGGCCAGCGCTTCCTCGACCGTGCTTCCCTGACTGGCCACGTCGAGCTCGGGGCACAGGGACACGTACCCGTCGCCTTCGCGCTCAAGCAAACCTGTCAATTGAAGCCGTTTCATAGCGGTTTCAGTCTGGCACAGAACCACCCCGTGGGCAAAAGAAAAGCCGCCCCGGTTGCCCGGGGCGGCTTTGAATTCAGTCCGCGAACTCACGTTCGCGGCTACGCTGAAGTGATTACTTCTTCTTGGCCGCCTTCTTGGCCGTGGCCGCGGCGGCTTCTTCTTCGAGCGCCGCTTGGGCGGCGGCCAGGCGGGCCACCGGCACGCGGAAGGGCGAGCAACTGACATAGGTCAGCCCGAGCCGGTGGCAGAATTTCACCGAGTCCGGATCGCCGCCGTGCTCGCCGCAGATGCCCAGCTTGAGGTCCGGGCGCGTGCTGCGGCCCTTCTCGACCGCAATCCGCATGAGCTGCCCCACGCCGGTCTGGTCAATCGTGGCAAACGGGTTCTTCTTCACGATCTCCAGCTCGGTGTAGGCCGGCAGGAAGCTGCCCGAGTCGTCGCGGCTCATGCCCAAGCAGGTCTGGGTCAGGTCGTTCGTGCCGAAGCTGAAGAACTGCGCCGTCTGGGCGATCTCGTCGGCGGTGAGCGCCCCGCGCGGCACTTCGATCATCGTGCCGACCAGGTAGTTGAGCTTCACCTTCTGCTCGGCCATGACCTCGCGGGCCACGCGGTGCACCAGCTCGGCCTGGAGGTCCAGTTCCTTCTTGAACCCGACCAGCGGGATCATCACCTCCGGCCGCACCTTGATGCCCTGTTTCTGCACCTCGGCGGCGGCCTCGAAGATGGCTCGGGCCTGCATCTCGGAGATTTCGGGATAGACGATGCCCAGGCGGCAGCCGCGGAAGCCGAGCATCGGGTTGAACTCGTGCAGTTCCTTGACCCGCTGCTGAATCTTCTCGACCGGCACGCCCATCTTGGCCGCCAGGTCCACCTGCGCGGCTTCCTCGTGCGGGAGGAACTCGTGCAGGGGCGGGTCGAGCAGCCGGATGGTGGCGGGGTAGCCCTGGAGGGCCTTGAAGATGCCCACGAAGTCGCCCTTCTGGTAGGGCAGGAGCTTGGCCAGCGCCTTTTTGCGGTCCTCGACGTTGTCGGCGAGGATCATCTCGCGCATGGCGTCAATGCGGTTGCCCTCGAAGAACATGTGTTCGGTGCGGCAGAGGCCGATGCCGGTCGCGCCGAAGGCCAGGGCGTTTTCGGTCTGCTCCGGCGTGTCGGCGTTGGTGCGGACCTGGAGGCGGGTGACCTTGTTGCACCAGTCCATGAGGGTCTTGAACATCTGGTAGGTCTTCGCGGCCTTGGGATCGAGGGTCTTGTTGATGAGCACCTGCACGATCTCGGAGGGCGCGGTGGGAATCTGGCCGGCATAGACGTTGCCCAACGTGCCGTTGATCGAGAGCCAGTCGCCCTCGTTCCAGGTCTGGCCGTTGACGGTGAGCGTGCGTTTCTCGTAGTCGAGCTGCAGCGCGCCCGCGCCGGTGATGCAGACCTTGCCCATTTGGCGGGCGACCAGTGCCGCGTGCGAGCTGACGCCGCCCTTGGCGGTGAGGATGCCCTCGGCGGCGATCATGCCGCGCAGGTCTTCGGGCGTGGTTTCGTTGCGCACGAGCAGGACTTTCTCGCCCTTCTCGGCGGCGGCCGCGGCGCGTTCCCAGCTCAAATACATTTTGCCTGAGGCCGCGCCCGGGCCGGCGGGCAGGCCGGTGGCGATGACCTGGGCGGCCTTCTCGGCCTTTTGATCGAAGATGGGCGCGAGCAACTGGTCGAGCTGATCGGCCGGGTTGCGGCGGATGGCGGTCTTCCAGTCAATGAGCTTCTCCTTGACCATGTCCATCGAGAACTTGAGCGCGGCCAGGGCGGTGCGCTTGCCGTTGCGGGTCTGGAGCATGAAGACCTTGCCGTCCTGGATGGTGAACTCGAAGTCCTGCACGTCCTTGAAGTGCTTTTCAAGGATGGCGCGGATGCGCTCCAGCTCGGCGTAGGCCTCGGGCAGGTGGTTCTTGAGCTGGACCACCGGCTCGGGTGTGCGGATGCCGGCCACGACGTCCTCGCCCTGGGCGTTGATGAGGAACTCGCCGTAAAACTCCTTCTCGCCGTTGGCCGGGTTGCGGGTGAAGGCAACCCCTGAGCCGGAGCGCTCGCCGGTGTTGCCATAGACCATCGCCTGCACGTTGACCGCCGTGCCCCAGTCGTGGGGGATGTTGTATTTGCGGCGATACACGATGGCCCGGTCATTCATCCACGAGCCGAACACCGCGCCGATCGCGCCCCAGAGCTGCTTCCACGGGTCTTGCGGGAACTCCTTGCCGCCGGTGCGGTCCTTGATGAGCGCCTGGAAGCGCTTCACCAGCTCCTTGAGGTCGTCCACGGTGAGCTTGGTGTCCTCGATGTCCGCGCCGTAGCGCTCGTGTTTGAGGCCGTGGATGACGGTCTCGAACGGCTCGTGGTCCTCGCCCGGGCGTTTTTGCACGCCCATGACGACGTCGCCGTACATCTGCACGAAACGGCGATAGCAGTCCCAGGCGAAACGCTCGTTGTTGGTGGCCTTCACCAGCGCCAGCACGGTCTGGTCGTTGAGGCCCAGGTTCAAAATCGTGTCCATCATGCCGGGCATCGAATCGCGCGCGCCGGAGCGGACGGACACCAACAGCGGCATGGCCGCGGTGTCGCCGAACTTCGTGCCCATGATTTTCTCGATGTGGGCCATGCCGGCCTTCACCTGGGGCTCGAGGTCCTTCGGGTAGGTTTTCTTGTGCTGGTAGTAGTAGGTGCAGACCTCGGTGGTGATGGTGAAGCCCGGGGGCACGGGCAGGCCGATGCGGGCCATCTCCGCCAGGTTCGCGCCCTTGCCGCCGAGCAACGGTTTCATCGAGCCATCGCCGTCGGCCTTCTTGTTGCCGAAGAGGTAAACGTATTTCGGAGCTTTCGTTGCCTTTGCCATAATCGTGTTCGTGTGTTGTGGTCCGGCGCGGGGGAGGCTTCCACCCGCGCGGAAGCCGCAACTCAACCGAACGCGCGCCGGGGGGTCAACGGCTGAATTGTCCGTTTTCAGGACAAAATCTGGCCGGTTCGGCGGGGGCGTGGCCGCCGGCCGGAGCCCGGCCCGAAGTTCGCCCCTGCTGCGTCCCCACCGGCCGTGCGCCGGGTGCGCATGAAGTGGAAGAGGTACTGCTGGGCGTAGCCGGCGTGCGGCCCGAAGTGCGTTTCAGCGAACGCCAGCAGCCGGCGCGGCGGCACCCGGCGCCGGGGAAAGTAAAGCTCGCGCAGGGCCCGCATCACCCACACATCCACCGGAAACGCCGCGTCGAAGCCGCCGGCAAACAACAGCACGCAATCCGCGATCTTCCGGCCCACGCCGGGCAATGCCATGAGCGCCGCCCGTGCACCGGCCAGCGGCAGGCGTGCCAGTTCCTCCAGCCTCACCTCCCCCGCCGCCACGCGCCGGGCCGCCTCGCGCAGGTACGGGGCGCGGAACCCCATGCCGCAGGCGCGCAATTCCGCTTCCGAGCAGGCCGCCAGCCGCGCTGCCGGCGGAAAGGCATACTCGGGTTCGCGCCCGGGCGGCACCGGCACCGGCTCGCCAAACCGCCGGCACAACGCGGCCACGATGCGGCGGATGTGGACGATTTGCTTGGTCGAGGACAACAGAAACGACGCCAGACACTCCCAGGGTTCCTGGCGCAACAGCCGCAACCCCCGCCACGCCGCCACGGCCGCGCGCAGCGGCGGGTCGTCGGGAAAGGTCGCCAAGATGGCGGCCAGGTCGTCTTCGACCCGCAACCAGCGTCCCAGCCAGGCCCAGTCCGCCTGGGGCACGCACGTTTCGGCCGTCAAGCCGTCGGGCCCGGCGATCAACCGCACCCAGCGCCCGGCCACGATGCCTTCCCAGCCGCCCGCGTACGGGCGCCAGCGAAAGACTTGGCCCGACTCGAGCGTGGCCGTCAGGTCGTAATCCCGCACCGCCCAAGTGTGGTGGTCGGTGCGACCGCGGCCCGCGGCGGCGGGTTCAGCGCAGTCCCCGGCAGGCATACAACTGCACCTGGCGCAAGGTCTGGCCGCGCACCACCACCGGGCGCAGGCCCAGATCACTCACCGACTCGAACTCGGCCACGAGCCGGTCTGGCGGCGGGCGCGGGCGGTCGGTGGGCATCACGAACAGCGCGTTCTGGCCCTTGCGGTCCTGGTAACCCGGCCAGAAAAAGAACTGGTTCAACGGCACCTCGCTCGAGCGGAAAAACACCCAGGGCTGTCCGGCGCGAACCGCCGCCTTCGCCTCCGGCAGGTAAAACGACAACAGGCCGGTGATGCCGTAATGGTTGCCGATGAGAAACACCGGCCGGCCCTCGGCCAGCAACTTCTGGCGCTCCGCTTCGACCACCTGCGCGGTCTCGCTCCAACCGCGCACGCGGCGCAACGGGTCCAGGCGCGCGGGCAGGGGTTGCCCGGCGAGCCGGGCGATCCAGCGGGTTTCGTGCAACGGCACCACCAGCAGCAGACCCAGGCCCACGCCGGCGTACAGCGCGCGGCGCACGCCCTGCAGCCCGCCGCGCCAGCGGGCGTCCGCGTACGCCACCGAGGCGGCAAAGAGCGGCACCACGGCGGTGGCAATCCAGTTGGGCAACACCCGCGCCCGCAGCGTGTACAGCCAGTGCCCCAGCAGCACTGGCGCGCCCATCAGCAACAGGTAAAACCACAGCGGATGCGCCTGCCGCTGTCGCCAGATGCCCGCCGCGGCCCAAAACACGGCGAGGAAGAACACCGGGTTCAGCAGCCCCAGCGCCGCCCCGGCGAACTCGAAGAAATACTTCGGCGTAAACCGCCAGGCCGTGTCCAACCCGGCGCGCTCGCCCAGATGCGTTACGGTGATCCAGCCGTGATTCGCGTTCCAAATCACCACCGGCAGCGTGCAGACCAGCGTGAGGCCCAGCGCCAGCCAGGGACCCAGCCGGCGCAGGTGCCGCCGCGCCGGCGGCCACAGCGCAAAGACCAGCGCGAAACACACCCATTGCAGCAGCGCCGTGTACTTGCACAGAAACCCCAGCCCCACCCACAGCCCGGTCCAGGCCCAGTCGCGGGTGCGCCCCTGCGCTTGCAGGGCGCGCCAGCCGGCGAGCATGGCGGCGGTCCAGCACAACACCAGCGGCGGATCAATCGTGAGCAATACCGCGCCCACGGCCGTCAACGGGGTCACGGTCAGCAGGACCACCAGCCAAAACCCGGCGCGGGCGTTGACGTGCACGGCAAAAAACCGCAGCAGCAGCAGCGCGGTGGCCGCCGCGATCACCGGCGCCATGAAGCGCACCCCCAGCTCCGTATCGCCCCACAGTTGCGTGCCCAGCCATTGCAGGTAGGCGATCATCGGCGGTTTGCTGTAGTACGAAAGCGCCAGGTGCTTCGACCAGAGCCACTGGTAGGCCTCGTCTTCGCTCAGCTCGATGGTGCCGGAGGCGATGTAGCCCAGCCGAAACACCAGCAGCATCGCCACGAGCAGGTATCCCAGATGCAGCCATTGCCGCTCGGCCGCGATTTCCGGCTGGCGGACCGGCGGGGCGTCCGGCCGAGGCCGGAGCGGGTCCGGGTGAAAGACCGGCTGGCGCAGCGAGGGCAGTTGCCGCCACCACAACGGAAACCAGCGCCCGCCCAGCCAGCGCCATAGTCGGTCCGCCAGCGGCACCCACGCGCGGCCGAGGGCCCAGCCCAGCAATGCGCCGGCGAGCACGTCGCCCGGGTAATGCACGCCGCAATAGACCCGCGAGAAACTCACCGCCAGCGCCAGCCCCCGCAGCGCCCACCGGGCGCGCGGGTAGTACCCGCCCACCACGGCCAGGGCGAGAAACCAGTTCATCGCGTGCCCCGAGGGCAGGCTGAAGCTGCCGCCCCGACCCAGGAGCAGCCGCGCGTCCGGCAGGTCCACAAACGGTCGTGGGCGGGCGAAAAGTTCCTTGAGCTGGTCCACGGCCGCGTTGCCCACGGCCAGGGCCAGCAGCCACACCATCACGCACACCCGGCCCCGGGCGCCCCCGCGCCAGAGCAGCAGCCCCAGGGTGAGCACCAGCGCGGGGAAAAACAGCGGGTTCCCGCTGAACCAGGGCATCACCGTGTCCAGCCACGGATGACTCAGCGCGTGATTGATCACGCGAAACAGCGCGGCGTCCGCCTGCACCAACCAGTCCACGGCTGGCGTTTATCCCCGCCGCCCTTGGCGCCCGGCAAGCGCGAAATCGGGCGCGCCGCGCCGCGCCGCGGGGGACTTGTGCGCGGGCGTCCGGCTGCTATTTTGAGTGCGCACGCAAAACGAACGAGAGCACAACGAACCTGCAAACAACGAGCAACCGACCATGGCACACGAACTCCCTCCCCTTCCGTATCCCAAGGACGCGCTGGAACCGCACATTGACGCGCTGACGATGGAAATCCACCACGGCCGTCACCACAAGGCCTACGTGGACAACCTCAACAAGGCTCTCGCCGGCCATGCCGACCTCGAGGCGAAATCCTTGGAGGCCCTGCTTGCGAACCTGGCCAGCGTCCCGGAAAACATCCGCGGCGCGGTGCGCAACAACGGCGGCGGCCATTGGAACCACACCTTCTTCTGGAAAATCATGGCCCCCAACGCCGGCGGCGCGCCCACCGGCGCCCTGGCTGACGCCATCAACGCCGCCTTCGGCAGCTTCGACGAGTTCAAAGCCAAGTTCGAGGCCGCCGGGCTGGGCCGCTTTGGCAGTGGCTGGGCCTGGCTCCTGGTCAATCAAGGCAAACTCGAAATCGCCTCCACCCCCAACCAGGACAACCCGCTCATGGGCAAAGCCATTGCCGGCTGCGAAGGCCGGCCCATCCTGGGCGTGGACGTGTGGGAACACGCCTACTACCTCAAGTACCAAAACCGCCGCGCCGACTACCTCAAGGCGTGGTGGAACGTGGTCAACTGGGCCGAAGTGGCCCGGCTCTACGCCGCCGCCTGACCGGGTCCGCCGGCGGGTTGCGGCCGGCCGACTCCACGGAAGCGCAACGACAACCTTGAAACACGTCGGCGGCCCGCGGCCGCCGATTTTTTTGCCCGCCGCCGGACGCGCGTGGGACCGTTTTGGTGGTGGGTTTCATCTGTGCAGGGGCGGGGACGCATTCCCCGGAGCTTCAGCATCGGGGGGCACAATCTACCTCCCCTTTCGCTGTCTCCGGGGAAGGGGTTTGCCAGTTCCGTCCCCATCTGCTAAGGAACCGCCCGTTGATCAGGAGGCAGCCGCAACGTCGAGATTGGGCCTGCCGCGCCGGCCAATGGGGTTGTCCGGTCGTGGCAGCGTTTACCGGGTTGGTGCTGAGCGGCGGGCTGCTACAAGCGGCCAACGATCGCCTGCCGCCTTGGAGCGCGATGGATTACGGCCCGTTTCTGACGGCCACGATCGAGGCGCCCGAGCCCGCGGGCAACTTCGCTTACAAGGGCATGGCCATCCGATTGGCCGACGCTTTTGGCGGGCAGGCCAATGAGGCGGTGGTGTTCGATACCGACCTGCTCCGTTACGCGGCAGGGTGGACCGGCAATTACGTGGCCCTCAAAGGGGTGGTCTTCGACGGGGAACATTGGGCCTGGCCCAAGACCGACGGGACGCAGATTTTCGGCAATCCGGTGGGGCCGGGCTGGGCTCGGGAGGGCCGCTTCGACGATCCGCGCCCCCACCCTTACGGCCCGTTGCCGCGCGAACACGCCCACTGGCAAGGTCTGTATCTCCACGGCCGGCAAGTGATCCTGAGCTACACCGTCGGCGACATGCCGGTCCGCGAACGGCCGGGATTGGTGAACGGCGAAGGGCTCACCGCGTTCGATCGGGTGCTGCATCTCGGCCCCACCATCCAGACCCAGGCCGTGCAAATCGCCTTTCGCCCGGGCAGCCAGCTTGAAGTAGAGGGCCCGGGCTCCGCCTCGGCTGGAACCGCCTGGCTTTTGCCGCCACCCGCCGCGACCGCCCCAGCCACGGAGGTGCTGGGTGCCGCGGTGCAGGGCGATACCGAGGGAGTGACCTGGCTGACCAATGCCCCGGAACATCTGCGCCTGCAACTGCCGCCTTCCAACCAGCCGCGCCGGCTGCGGATTCTCTTGTGGCGCGGGGAGGTGGTCCGGCGGCCGGCTTTCCGGCGACTTGCCAGCACCGTTGCCGCCCCGCCTGACCTCGCTCCGTTCACGGGTGGCGGTCCGCCCCGATGGCAGCCCAAGCTGGTTACCCGGGGCGAGCTGGGCCAGAGCGAGGGTCCCTACGCCGTGGATAAAATCACCGCCCCGGAGGACAACCCGTGGCATTCGTGGCTGCGTTTCGGCGGGGTGGATTTTTTCCGCGACCTGCGTCGGGCTGCCTTATGCACCTGGAACGGGGACGTCTGGGTCGTGGACGGGATTGACGGCAACCTCGACCGGCTCACCTGGCAACGGGTGGCCACCGGCCTTTTCCAACCATTGGGGTTGAAGATTGTTGACGACCAAATCTTCGTCCTGGGCCGCGACCAGATCACCCGCCTCCACGATCTCAACGGCGACGGCGAAGCCGACTTTTACGAGAACTTCAACAACGACTGCATGGTCAGCGAGCACTTCCACGAGTTTGCCACCGACCTCAAGACCGACGCGGAAGGGAACTTCTGGTACCTCAAGTGCGCCTGCCACGCCATCAAGGCCAAGCACCCCCACCATGGCACGGTGTTGAAACTGCCGCCGGACGGATCGCGACTCGAAGTTGTGGCCCGCGGCCTCCGGGCGGTAAACGGCTTGGGCGTCGGGCCCCACGGGGAGATTCTCTGCATTGACAACCAGGGCCACTGGATGCCCGCCAACCGGATCAACTGGGTCGAACCAGGCGGCTGGTACGGCAACCAAAACGCCTGGAACCCCGAGAACCGGCAGACCTACGACGAACCCCTCTGTTGGATCCACAACTTCATTGACCGCTCCGGCGGCACCTTCCTCTGGGTGCCGGACCGGCGCTGGGGCCCCGGCCTCGAAGGCCGCATCATCTCCATCTCCTACGGCATGGGTTACCTCACCGAGGTGCTCGTTGACCAGGGGAACGGCATCCGGCAAGGGGCGGTGACGCGCTTCCCGATGGATTTTGAGACCGGCGTCATGCGCGGGGTGTTCCACCCCGTCAACGGCCAGCTCTACACCTGCGGTCTTTACGGTTGGTCCGGCAACCGCGTCAAACCCGGCGGCTTCTACCGGGTCCGCTACACCGGCCGGCCCGTGCTGATGGCCAACCGCTTCCACGTCGCGGTGGACGGCCTGGTCCTGGGCTTCACCGATCCCCTGGATCCAGCGGCTGCCGCCGATCCCCGCAACTACAGCCTTCAAGCATGGAATTACCGTTGGACCGGCAACTACGGCTCGCCCGACTTCAAACTCAACGGCGAGGAAGGGCGCGATACGTGGACCGTCACCGAAGCCGTCGTCTCGGCCGACCGCCGCGCCGTTTTCCTGCGCGTCCCGGAGATCCAGCCGGTCATGCAATTCCACCTGGTCTTCCAACTGCGCAGCGCCGACGGCGAGCCCATCCGCAACTTCCTCCATGGCACGATTCATCGCCCCGGCCTCCGTCCCGGCCGCGAAGTGCTCGGCGAGGCCGTGGCGGGCCTCCCCCCGGCGCCCCTGTCAGAACGGCCTTCGTTGGCGCAGGAAGAGCCCGGGCTGCTGCAGGAGCTCACTGCCCTGACCCGCACCGAACAGCGCGACCAGCGGGTCGTTCGGCTGCCGGCCACTTACGTTCCGGCGGGCCAGCCTCCAAGCCCCTGGCTGGACCCCGGCCCATTTCGCAGCACCTGGCGCGGCTGGCTGAAGCTCGACCTCACCGACGACTTCCGCTTCCGGCTGACCGGCCGCGGCCGGGCCGTTCTGCGGCTGGGCAACGACCACGTCTTCGCGGCCGGTCCCGGCGAGTTCGACCTGATCACCCCCGACGCGGTCACCTTGCATGGCGGGCTGAACCGGTTCGAGCTCGAGTATGAGGCGCCGGCGGAGGGCGACGCCTTCATCCGCCTGGGCTGGCAGTCGGCAAGTATCCCGCCCGAGCCGGTGCCGGCCACCGCCTTCGTTCATGATGGCGCACTCCCCGAAGCCATCCGCGCCGTCGAGACCCGCCGAGGGCGGCGGCTCTTCGGCCGTCACCTCTGCAGCCGCTGCCATGAACCGGACCGTCCCTGGGACGTGGACGCCATGCCCGAGCTGTCCGCCATCGGCCCGGACCTCGACCAACTGGGGCAACGGGTTCAACCTGGCTGGCTCATGGACTACCTCCAACACCCGCGGCGTTACCGGCCCGACACCGCCATGCCGAAGGTGCTGGATGCCGACCCTGCCCGGGCCGCCCGGCAAGCCGCCGACCTGGCTGCTTTCCTCCTGGGCCAGTCGGGCCAGTCGGCCAATCCCGCGCCGTCGAACCTCGTGCCCGACGCCGCGCTGGCCGCCGAAGGCAACCGCTGGTTCAAGTTCTTCGGCTGCTTCGCCTGCCATCGGCTCGAAGGCATGCCGGCCCTGCCCGAGGACCCGCGCCTTTCCCTGGCCCATGTGCCCGGTAAATGGCAACCGGCCGCCCTCCAATCGTTCCTCCAACAACCCACCCGCTACCATGCCTGGACCCGAATGCCCACCTTCCCCCTCACCGAGGAGCAAGCGCGCGCCTTGACAGCGCGACTCCTGAGCCAACCAGCCGCGGAAACCCCGGGCGGAACAGCGGCGACCTCGCTCCAAGGTGACCCGGCTCGCGGCGGGAAGTTGTTCGAGCAACTCGGTTGCGCGGCTTGCCATCCTCGTTCCGGCACCACCAACCGCCTGACGGCCCCGCGACTCTCCCTCCTGGCCCAGAGGAGTTGGCGCGAGGGCTGCCTGGCCGACGCGCTCGCCGGGCGCGGTCGGGCCCCCGATTTCGAGTTCACCGCCGCCGACCGCCGTGCGTTGTCGGCCTTTGCCGCCACCGCATGGATCGCATCGCTTGCGCGCCGAGCTCCCGATGAATTTGCCGAACGACAACTCACCGAGCTGCGTTGCTCCGCCTGCCACAGCCGCGACGGCCGGCCGGAGGTCTGGACGGCGGTCGAGGCCCTCGAAGGCGCCGGCGCAGACTCCGGCCCGGCGGCGCCGGGCCCCGGACCCGAGCAAAGCGTGCACCTTGGCCGGCCGTGGTTGAGCTTCACCGGCGAAAAACTTCATGCCGAGTGGATGCGCCGACTTCTCACCGGCCGGCTCGACTACAAACCGCGTCCCGAAAACCGCGGCTACATGCCGGCCTTCCCCGCCCAAGGCGAGGGGATCGCCGATGGCCTGGCGCGACAACACGGCTACGGGCCCGAGCGGCCGCCGCGTCCCGCGCCCGACCCCGCCCTGGTCGCCCTGGGCGAGCGACTCACCCGGGTGGGCGACGGCTTCGGCTGCCTCTCCTGTCACGACATCGGCTCCCGGCGCGCCCTCGCCGGCCAAGACACCGCCGCCATCAACTTCGCCTACATCGCCGACCGGCTCTTGCCCGACTACTACCACCGTTATTTGCGGGATCCGCAGCGGTTGGTCCCGGGTACCATGATGCCCGCCTTCATTGGGGCCGACGGGCGCACACCCCTCCGGGAGCCGTTTGGTGGCGACCCGGAGCGCCAGTTCAACGCCATCTGGCAGTTTCTCCTCTCGCTGGACCCCTCCCAGGCCCGGGCAACCCCGCGGGAGCAACCGCCTCCGCCCGGGCCTCCGAACAGTTCCGCTTACGAATAGCTGGCGCTCGCGGGTGGCCTTGACCGGGCGCGCTGGCTGGAACCCAGCGTTCTCGCGGGCCGGCCGCCCAACGCGCGAATTGCCCCTTTCCGCCGCGGCTCGTGTGGGCGTCGCCACTGAGCCGCCGGTGCCGACGCAGGCCCCGCAGCGCCACCTTGTGGCGGGGCCTCATCACCCGGAGCTTCAGCATCGGGGGGACGAGCGACCCGGCCTTCCCGGTGAAAGCAGCATTGCACCCCGGGCACGCGCGGCCCACGATGCCCCGAGTTCTTCATGGCCGATCAACTGCAACTGGAGTCGGGGGTGGTGCTGGATGCGCGCGGCGCGGCCTGGTTTGGCGAGGCCGGCATCCTGGCCCTGGCGGGCGTGCAAATCGGAGGCCCCGGCATGACCCGACCGGGCGGCAGCTCCCTGGCGCTCTCGGCGCTGGATGATGCGCTCTACCGCTTCACCGAGTTGCTGGCGGATTACCGGCCGCTGAAAACGGTCGTGTTGGGCAATCCCCTGCCCGGGGTTCTGAACCCGGCCCTGCTCGAACACGCCCTCAAAAGCTTCGTCGCTGCCGTGGCCTGTCACGGCGAATTGGTGATCGTGCCGGGCGCCCCGGAGCCGCGGCTGGATGAGGCGCGGCAACGCTGGGGGCTGAGTTTTCAGGTGCTGCCCGCGCTCGAAGCCGGGCGCCTGCTGTTGGTCCACGGCGACGATGCGTCGGCCGAGGCCGCCCGCGCCTGGCTCGCCGGGCATCCGGGCGGGCTGGTGGGATTTGACCGGGAACACCCGGTGGTCCTGGTGCGTCAGCAAGTGCCCTCGCCGATGCGGTGTCCGTGCTTCCTGGTGGCGCCGGATCGGGTGTGTCTTCCGGCCTACACTCCGGGTGTGGGCGGCAGCCAGGTGGGCGAAGGCCGCTTTCAATCACCGCTGGCTCGGGAAGCCGCCTGGAATCGGGTCGTGGCGATCGCCGGTCTGCGGCTGGTCTCGCTGCCCTGGCCTCAAGCATCCCGCTGAGCCGCAGCCGGCCTGTTCCGCGCGAGCGCGGTCTGGCGCTGGAAATTCAGCTTGCGCAAAAATCGCCAGCGCGGCACGCCGCCGGAGCGGCCAAACGCCCGGCGCGAAAAATTCTTCCGCGCCGCAACCTCTTGGCATTTTTTGGGTTGGCGTCGCGGTCAATCCGCTCCCGTCCCCCTGGCATCGCTGCTGCTTAACCGCGCGCCGTGCGCGGGTTCGCCACCTCCAACAAACCTTGTGGGGACGCCCCCGGGCGAGTTGACCACGCGTGCGCGTGGCTTCCGCCCGCGGTGTGGACTCCGGACACTCCACGACGATGAAGAAAATCGAAGCCATCATCAAACCCTTCAAACTGGAAGAGGTCAAAGACGCCCTCAGCGAGCTGAGCATCGAGGGCATGACGGTCACTGAGGTCAAAGGTTTCGGTCGCCAGAAAGGCCACACCGAGATTTACCGCGGCAGCGAGTACACCGTGGACTTCCTGCCCAAGATCAAAATCGAGGTGGTCCTGCCGGATGACCGGGTTGAGGCCGCGGTCAAGGCCATCCTCAAAAGCGCCAAGACCGGCAAGATCGGCGACGGCAAAATCTTTGTCTCGGCCGTCGAACAAGCCATTCGCATCCGCACCGAAGAGCGCGGCGAGGCCGCGGTTTGAACCGACCACTGTTCCCCCAAAACTCCACACGAACGAATCGTCATGAAAAACCGACACCTGTTCCTGACCCTGGCCGGCACGCTCGCAAGCCTGGCCCTGCCCACGTTGCTGGGCGCCGAACCCGAGGCGGTGGCGCCCAAGCCGACGCTCGATTCCGGCAATACCGCGTGGTTGATCACGGCCGGCGCGCTGGTGCTGTTCATGACCCTGCCCGGGCTGGCGTTGTTTTACGGCGGCCTGGTGCGGGTCAAAAACGTGCTCTCGGTGTTGATGCAGTGCTTCGGCATCGCCAGCGTCATCACCGTGCTCTGGGTCGTGTACGGCTACAGCCTGGCCTTCAGCACCGCGGGCATGGAAAAGGGCGTGACCAATCTGCACTCCTTCATCGGCGGTTTGGACAAGGCCTTCCTCAAAGGAGTGGGCCTGGACGCGGTCTCGGGCAGCATTCCGGAAGCGGTGTTTGTGATGTTCCAACTGACCTTCGCGATCATCACGCCGGCCCTGATCGTGGGTTCTTTTGCCGAGCGCATGAAGTTCTCGGCGGTGATGCTCTTTACGGTGCTCTGGTTCACCTTCTCGTACCTGCCGATCTGCCACATGGCCTGGTCGGGTGCCGGCGCGCTGTTTTCTGACTGGGGCGTGCTGGACTTCGCCGGCGGCACGGTCGTGCACATCAACGCCGGCATCGCCGGCCTGGTGGCCTGCATCATGGTGGGACGCCGCCTCGGCCACGGGAGCGAGCAACTGCGTCCGCACAACGTGGTGCTCACCGTGGTGGGCGCCGCCATGCTGTGGGTCGGCTGGTTCGGCTTCAACGCGGGCAGCGCCCTGGCCGCTGACAAAATTGCCGGCATGGCGCTGTTGGTGACCCAAATCGCCACGGCCACCGCCGCCGCGAGCTGGCTCTTCATCGAGTGGCTCTTCCGCGGCAAACCCACCGCCGTGGGCGTGGCCACGGGCGCGGTCGCCGGCCTGGTGGCCATTACCCCGGCCTCCGGAACCGCCGGCCCCATCGGCGCGTTGATCATCGGCGCGGCCTCGGCGCTCTTCTGCTACCTGGCCGCCACCAGCCTCAAGGCCCGGCTCAAGTACGATGACAGCCTGGACGTCTTCGGCGTGCACGGCGTGGGTGGCATCGTGGGCGCCCTGCTCACCGGCGTCTGCGCGGATGCCGCGCTGGGCGGCGCCGGATTGGCCGAGGGCGTGAGCGTGGCCGGTCAGGTCATCACGCAGCTCAAGAGCGTGCTCGTCACCGTGGTCTGGAGCGGCGTCGTGGCGGGGATTTCCCTGTTCATCGCCGACAAGGTGGTGGGCCTGCGCGTGAGCGAGGAGGTCGAGACCGTGGGCCTGGATGTCGCCGAGCACGGCGAGGAAGGCTACCACCTGGCCTGAACCGCTTGAAATGACAATGGCCGTGCCCGGGTGTGGAGCGGGAGATTCACGCCGGGCACGGCCAACACAGCGCCCCCGAAGGGGGCACCGCGCGGAACCGAACTACACAACAAAACCAAAAACAGCAATCCAATCCGATGAGTACTCCCGAGCAAGTGTTGGAGATGGCCCGCAAGGCGGGCGCGAAGATGGCGGACCTGAAGTTTGTGGACCCGTTTGGGACCTGGCAGCACTTCAGCGTGCCGATCAGCGAGATCACCCCCG
>Ga0272446_1000598_pt1 | contig 55612 bp, 42 predicted proteins | sample YNPCB0061_FD_194587 | JGI IMG/M metagenome (GOLD analysis project Ga0272446, IMG submission 194587) | Hot spring microbial mat communities from Yellowstone National Park, WY, United States - YNP-CB-006-1 | ecosystem: Environmental > Aquatic > Thermal springs > Hot (42-90C) > Sediment | place... | reverse complement strand
TGGGCCTCTCGCCCGAAGAGATTGCCCAACTGGAAGCGGCCCAGCAGCAGGCACAGCCCGCTCCCGCCGAGCCGGAGCTGACACCCTTCTCGCTCGAAGAGCTGGGTCTCTCGCCCGAAGAGATTGCCCAACTAGAGGCCGCCCAGCAGCAGGCACAGCCCGCTCCCGCCGAGCCGGAGTTGACACCCTTCTCGCTCGAAGAGTTGGGCCTCTCGCCCGAAGAGATTGCCCAACTGGAAGCGGCCCAGCAGCAGGCGCCGCCCGCCGATGCTGAGCCGGAGCTAAAGCCCTTCTCGCTCGAAGAGTTGGGCCTCTCGCCCGAAGAGATTGCCCAACTGGAAGCGGCCCAGCAGCAGGCACAGCCCGCTCCCGCCGAGCCGGAGCTGACACCCTTCTCGCTCGAAGAGCTGGGTCTCTCGCCCGAAGAGATTGCCCAACTAGAGGCCGCCCAGCAGCAGGCACAGCCCGCTCCCGCCGAGCCGGAGTTGACACCCTTCTCGCTCGAAGAGTTGGGCCTCTCGCCCGAAGAGATTGCCCAACTGGAAGCGGCCCAGCAGCAGGCGCCGCCCGCCGATGCTGAGCCGGAGCTAAAGCCCTTCTCGCTTGAAGAGTTGGGCCTCTCGCCCGAAGAGATTGCCCAACTGGAGGCCGCCCAGCAGCAGGCACAGCCCGCTCCCGCCGAGCCGGAGTTGACACCCTTCTCGCTCGAAGAGTTGGGCCTCTCGCCCGAAGAGATTGCCCAACTGGAAGCCGCCCAGCAGCAGGCGCTGCCCGCCGATGCTGAGCCGGAGCTAAAGCCCTTCTCACTTGAAGAGCTGGGCCTCTCGCCCGAAGAGATTGCCCAACTGGAAGCCGCCCAGCAGCAGGCACAGCCCGCCGATGCTGAGCCGGAGTTAAAGCCCTTCTCACTTGAAGAGTTGGGCCTCTCGCCCGAAGAGATTGCCCAACTGGAGGCTGCTCGACAAACTCAACCGCAACCAGAGACTGCGGTTACATCTGAAGATGACCTGTTCGACTTCAGCGTTGCTGAAACGGCACCGGTCGCAAAAGCTGTTCGTACCGCACCACGCAGAGAGGAACCACCACGAACACCGGCGCCAGAGGACATTGGCTTCGTTCCCGAACCCCTCGACGCCCTTGATGACATCTGGCAGACGCCGCCGGAGCTACCGAAAGCCGAGCCAGCACGGGTTGTACTACCACCACTTGGTGAGCGAGCGAAATCACAACCAACATCGCGGCCATCCGTCAGTGAAGAACGCCGGAACGTAACACCGACGCGAGACGACCTGCGTTTCGCCCGTCGGGAAGCTGCCAGCAGTGGACGGGGTCGATCTGCACGGGCGCCACTCCGCCCACGTGCACCGGAAGATTTTATTCCAACCGGCAATACAACCATAGACGATTATCTGCGACAGCTTAGCTCCAATCCGACCAATCATGCATTGGCATTTACCATTGCCCGTCTCTGTGCGCAAACCGGTCAGGCTGAATTGATGGCCGTTATTTACCGGCGATTACTTAAACACTCCAATCTACTGGCTCAAATGGCCGAAGAACTGGAGGATCTCATCAACACGGTTGAAGAGAGGCCGGTTCTACGACAGTTATACCGCATTCTCGGCGATGTTTATTCGCGTCAAGGGCGACTGGAAGAGGCAATTGCTACGTACAGCGCCACTTTTGCAGAATAAGTGAGGTATCCGTCGTTTTTGAGTAGACGAAAGCAGACTACACGATGGCACCACAAGAAAGGTTTAGCATGCGACGCATTGTAGAAGATCTCATCCGGGTCGATGGCGTCATTGGGAGCTTGCTGGTCGGCAAAGATGGTTTGGTTGTCGCCAGCACGCTGCTTGATGAAGAAGATGCTGAGATCCTGGGCGCAATGTCAGCAGCGGTCTTCGGCGAAATTGACAAGGCAACCCGACGGCTAGGGGTCGGGAATCTCGTCGATTCAATCATTGATGCCAAAGACGGTTCGATCTTGATGCTCGAAGCCAAAGAGCTAATCCTGGTGGTGATCACCCAGCGCACGGTCAACCTTGGTCTGGTCAAAATGGAAATGCGCCGTGCTGCTAAACGGATCAGCGAAGCAGTACCGATCTGATCGCAGACAGGACACGTATCTGCTGCAAAGAACGACAGGCGATCAGTCTGTCGTTCTTCGTTGTTCGCTTCTATCTGCCACAAGGAGTATAGCCCTTCCGTAACGGCTGAGGGGGAGGATAGATACCTCTATCGCACCTTTTCCCCTTCGTCTCCCCTGGCAAAGCGGTGAACGGTTGGTCAGCAGGTTTATCCATCAGCAGACGCGCTTTACCCGTGCCCTTCCTCTCGCTGTGTGGGAAAGGGAGAGAGCCAGACGTCCTGAGTACGCGGGTCGCTGATGTTCGTCGGGTGCTCGTCCTGAAGAGCAGACATTCGGGTTATGGTATACTGACCGAGGAAAACAACTGTTTCGTAACGTAATGAGGTGTCCATGGAACGTGCATTGTTAATCCTGAAACCTGACGCAGTACAGCGAGGACTGATTGGTGCTATCATTAGCCGGTTCGAGCAACGTGGCTTAAAGTTTCAAGGTCTCAAACTGATGCAGGTAGATGAAGCCCTTGCCCGTCGGCATTATGCCGAGCATGAAGGCAAGAGCTTTTTCAATGGTCTGGTCAGCTATATCACCTCTGGGCCGGTCGTATTGGCGGTTGTCGCCGGTAAGCCAGGCACTGTCGAGCTGGTTCGTGCGATGGTTGGCGCAACCAACCCGGCTAAAGCTGCACCAGGTACAATCCGCGGTGATTTTGGGGTAGATATTGGCAGAAATCTGATTCACGCCTCAGACTCGCCGGAAAGTGGCGAACGCGAAACGGCCATCTTCTTCCAGCCCCACGAGCTGGTTGGCGAGTGGAATCGCTCTCTTGACGGTTGGATCTACGAATAGTTCAGGGTTATCGATAACGGACATTGCTGTCCGTCAATGCGGTTGGTGCGATCAGATGATTGCAACTAACCGCCAACTTGTCTATGCTGGTAGTCATGGAAGCCCATGCCACGGCAGAGCAGATTGAAGCCGTGTGCGCCGAAATCCGGGCCATGGGATTTACCCCACACCCAATGCCGGGGCCAACCCGTACCGCAATTGGCATAACGGGAAATCAAGGCCCAATCGAGCAAGCCGGGCGATTACAACGTTTGCCCGGCGTGAGCCAATTAATCCGCGTAACAGCCCCGTATAAGCTAGTAAGTCGGGAATTCAAAGAACTCGATACCGTCGTCGACGTCGGAGGGGTGCCAATTGGTGGTCAGGGGATTGCCATTATTGCCGGCCCGTGTACTGTTGAGAGTCGTGAGCAAACGCTGAACATAGCACATGCTGTGCAAGCTGCCGGCGCCGTGATGCTGCGGGGTGGTGCCTACAAGCCACGGACATCGCCCTATACCTTCCAGGGTTTGGGGGAAGCCGGGTTACAGATTCTGGCCGAAGCACGGGCAATAACTGGGATGCCGGTCGTTACCGAAGTGATGGACACAGAAACCCTCCCCCTGGTAAACCAGTACGCCGATATGTTGCAAATCGGTGCGCGTAACATGCAAAACTATTCGCTGCTCCGTGCAGTCGGACGTACTCGGCATCCTGTCCTGCTCAAACGAGGTTTTGCTGCCACGGTGAAAGACCTGCTCTTGGCCGCTGAATACATTCTGGCCGAGGGAAATCCGCATGTTGTCCTGTGCGAACGAGGGATTCGCACATTTGACGACAGTCTTCGCTTTACTCTCGACCTGGGAGCGGTTCCGCTGATCAAGAAACTTTCTCATCTCCCAGTGATCGTTGATCCATCACACGCCAGTGGACGGGCCGATATGGTAATACCGATGGCGCGAGCGGCAATTGCTGCCGGTGCTGACGGTTTGATCGTTGAAGTGCACGATAATCCGGCCTTTGCTGTTTGTGACGGCACCCAATCGCTGGTACCTGAACGTTTCGCCGAATTAATGCAACAATTGCAACGGATTGCCATAGCAATCGGACGACCGCTCATACACAACAGGATCACGCAATCCGGTTAACAACGAATCTGGGCATAACCCCGGCTGCTTGAGAATACCCAAAGAGGGATAAGAATGGAGATCAGACGCTGGCGTGATCTGGACTGGGCCATATTGGGAAGCGTGGTCGTGTTGCTCATTATCGGCATTTTAGCGCTCCACAGTGCTACCCTTAACGCCGTAGCCGGTAATGGGCTCCCACTACGTCCTGTCTTTGACCGTCAAATCATCTACATCATCATTGGTCTGCTCCTCATGGGAGCCATGATGCTGTTTGATTACCGTCTGCTCTCGAGTCTCGCTCGACCGCTCTACATCGGTATTGTTCTTCTACTGAGCGCAGTGCTGGTTGTTGGGCGCATCAGCGAAGGGGCACAAAGCTGGATTGCCATCGGAGAACGTACGTTTCAGCCGGCCGAGTTGGCAAAACTAATGTTAATCCTGACGCTTGCCACCTACTGGCAGCACCATGCTGATCGTGGCGAAAGCTGGGTAGTTCAGGCCGGTGGCCTATTGATTGCAATCCCCCCCATGGCATTGGTCTTTATTCAACCTGATCTAGGAACAACCCTGGTCATGGCCAGCATCTGGTTGGTGATCGCGTGGGGGGGCGGTATGCGGTTATCGCAATTGCTGACATTACTCGTTGTATCAATTCCCCTTGCGTGGATTGCTTGGCATTACGTGCTCGACTCGTATCAGCAAATCCGGCTCAGCACCTTTTACTATCTGCTCACCAATCCGGCGGAGGCTGATTTTAATGCTGCTTATAACGTGATTCAAGCACTTAACGCAATTAGTTCGGGCGGTCTTACCGGTGCAGGACTTACCCGCGGTCTGTTTAGCCAGGGCAACTACGTGCCGGTACAACATACCGACTTTATCTTTGCGGTAATCGGTGAAGAGTTAGGCTTCATTGGTGGTGTGGTGTTGATCGTCTTTCTAGCTGTCTTACTCTGGCAGACGCTCACTGTTGCCGGAAAAGCCCGTGATCAATTTGGACGACTGGTTGCTTTCGGCATTTTTGGAATGTTCTTCAGCCACATCGTGATCAATCTCGGCATGAACATGAGTTTATTGCCGGTTACTGGTCTTCCACTACCGTTCATCTCAGCCGGTGGGAGTTTTATGCTGACCTCACTGGCCGCGATCGGTCTCTTACAAAGCATCAGTCTGCGTCATCGGCAAATTGCTTTTTAAGGAGGACATAAGGGCGAGGCGGTACCTCGCCCTTACGTTTGAAGTCCGTCACCATCAGAGGTGAGGCCGTGCTTTTTGAGCATGTTCAGCTCCACACTCTCAACAACAAAGGCCATAACGCAAGCCGGACTATGGTGTTGGTGGAGCTTCGCGCATGAATGTCTCAACCTCGGCCAATGTTGGCAGAGTACTCCGACCACCGAGACCTCGCGTTTTGAGCGCGGCAGCGGCGCTGGCAAAACGCAAAGCCACCGGCAAGGGATCGTTACGGAGTAAAGAAAAGAGCAGTGCACCGTGAAAAACATCTCCACAACCGGTCGTATCCACCGGACTGGTAGGAAATGCAGGCGTAAAGATCAGTTCGCCACCTGAACAGGCCCAACTTCCAGCCTCACCAGCCGTCACTACAACCAATGTGCGATACTGTTCGGCCAGAGCCTGCGTTGCCGCAGCCAGATCAGAAAGACCGGTCACCGCACGGGCAAAATTGGCCGAGACCACAATGTCATCACACAGAGGCAGCAACTCTAGCACCGTCGGATTCACCCGCTCAGCGTCAATCATGATCCGTCCGCCAGCAGCGCGCACCTGACGAGCAGCCGTCAGTGCAACTGGCAGATGACTGTCGATCAGCAAGGCACGAGTTTGTGATGCCAGTGCTGGTGGAAAGTCAAGATTGCTAAAGACAGCCGCTTCGTTGTACCACCAGACAGTACGCCGGTCGCTTCCTGGCTCGGCCAGGACGAAGGCAATATGCGACGAGCCATGACCTGTCATAAGGAGAGAGGTGTCAACTCCAAAGCGGTTCAGCTCTACGCGAATAGCAGTTCCATACCGATCATCACCAACAGCACTCAACAATGCCACTCGTGCTCCGAGCCGGGCCAGCGTTACCAGGGCCGTTGCCACCGGGCCACCTCCCATCTCCACATATCCGGCCAATGGCTGCTTTTGACCAAGGGTAGGTGGGTGTGCTGTCACACCGATCAAATCCCAACTAGCAATCCCTACGCCGATCACATCAAAACGTGTCATTATTAACCTCCCAAGTCTCGTTATTTCGCATATTTGCATCGTACCGTCATTCGTGTTAGAAACGGGGCATTTCTCCTGCGCACGGAGTACGCCGATTCAAATGGAAAGACAGGGCGTCGTCTTGTTGTCTCGAACCACTTCAAGCAAGAGCAGATTACGCATCGCAATACCAAAAACCCCATTATCGCACACCAAATCGCTCTACGACAGGAAAAGAATGGGGAGAAAGGCACGATCCTCCATCAGGAGGCGGGCCAGAGGCCCGCGCTCCCGGATCAGGTCGCAGATGGAGGTGTGACGTAGCGTGAAATAGATAAGCAAAGGATATTCCTTTTCACCAAAATCGCTGTGCGAAAACCGGCTTTGCAATCAATCCGCGCTGTCAATCGCCTATCATTGCCATTCAGCGAACAGCTTGTCTGGCTATGCTACAATAGCATCGTGAATGATGTCGAATGAGGGCGCCGCCCGTCAAGAGGAGCGTTACCGTGGAAGATGTAATCGCACAGGTGCGGGCACAAATAGAGTCACTGGTCGGTCTTCCGACCGGGACGCCGTTAGCGAATTTACCACCCCCACCAGCCTCAGACACGCCGATTGCCAGCCTGATTGATCACACTTTGCTTAAAGCTGAAGCAACGGTTGATCAGATTGATCGGCTATGCAATGAAGCCAAACAGTACCGCTTCGCCAGTGTTTGTGTCAATCCGCGTTATGTCGAGCGCTGCGCACGTGCCCTGGCCGGTTCTCCGGTACGTGTTTGCACGGTTATAGGCTTTCCGCTCGGCGCAACGACCACGAAAGTGAAAGTCTTTGAAACGGTGCAAGCAATTGGTCACGGTGCACACGAAGTTGATATGGTGATGGCGATTGGTGCATTGCGCGGCCGCGAGTATCACGCCGTCGTCGATGATATTCGTGCCGTAACCGATGCTGCGCATGCCAGTGGTGTGCTGGTCAAAGTTATTCTGGAAACCGGTCTGCTGACCGATATCGAAAAGATTGCGGCCTGTATTCTGGCAGTACGTGCCGGGGCTGATTTTGTCAAAACCAGTACCGGTTTTGGGCCAGGTGGGGCAACCGTTGCCGACATTCGACTCATGCGAGCAACCGTTGGCCCGACCATCGGGGTGAAGGCGTCGGGCGGAATACGCTCACTGGCAATGGCGCAGGAGCTGATTGGAGCGGGAGCAAGCCGCATTGGTACTTCGGCTGGAGTGGTGATTGTACAAGAAGCAGAAGGAACCGCTTCAGAACCACGACGTAGCGATATGTATTAGAAACGCTGACGCAGGCGCTGTTGAATCAGCATCTACCATCCTCTTTTCGGCCAGAGAGGATGGGGTATGTTGAAGAAGCGCATGTTACCGAGAGATGCAGGCAAAACGCTAATCGCGTATGTGTATACAGATGACAAGGAGGAACGAGTGAGCATTCTGATCGATGCCAACACCCGATTGTTGGTACAGGGAATTACCGGCAAAGAAGGAGAATTCCATACTCGCCAGATGATCGAGTACGGGACAAAGGTTGTAGCCGGAGTTGTGCCAGGGCGTGGCGGACAAACGGCAATTGATGGCAGGGTACCGGTATTTAACACGGTGTCAGAAGCGGTAGCAGCTACAGGTGCGAATACTGCCGTGATTTATGTACCGGCACCCTTCGCACCTGATGCCATTCGTGAGTCGGCAGCAGCCGGTATTCCCTTGATTGTTTGTATCACTGAAGGCATTCCGGCGCTCGACATGGTTAGCACCTATGCCTTTATCCAGGAGTGCGGAGTACGTCTGATCGGTCCTAACTGCCCCGGCCTCCTCACACCGGGTGCTGCCAAAGTAGGCATCATTCCCGGCAATATTGCCATGCCCGGTCCCGTCGGCATTGTCAGCAAATCGGGAACATTGACATACGAAGCAGTTGACGCACTCACACGGCTGGGTATTGGTCAGAGTACGATTGTTGGAATCGGCGGTGATCCGATCATCGGCACAAACTTTATCGATGTGTTGGCAATGTTTGAAGCCGATCCGCAGACTGAAGCCATCGTTCTGATCGGCGAGATTGGTGGTACCGCCGAACAAGAGGCAGCGGCGTACATTAAAGCTCACGTCAGTAAGCCGGTAGTAGGCTTCATTGCCGGTCAGACAGCACCGCCCGGAAAGCGAATGGGACACGCCGGCGCGATCATTAGTGGCGGTGAAGGAACAGCCCAAGAGAAGATTGCCGCTCTTGAGAGTGTCGGAGTGCGCGTAGCCCGTATGCCAGCTGATATTGCCGGTTTGGTGAAAGAGGCGCTGAGTGCACGGAAGGTATAACTGAAACGTGTGGCTGCCTCCCATTCCCGCTGCCCCTCCTCGCTCATACGAGGAGGGGCAGGTGAGGTGTCCGCTTTCTATGGTTTCACGCTTACAAGAGAAGGTTCCATACCTCGCAGGTATTGCGCTCGATCGTTCTCGCGTATATAACGGTCAACCTGGATGGAATGGCACATACGAGCATGCGAATCCCAACTAGAGAGGGAACCTTAGAGCCTGATCAAAAACCTGGGCTTTTGAAGAGTCTCGACTATGACCGCACCATAATGGTCAGGGAAACAGCGGCGGGCAACGCCTGCGTCTCCTCGACGCGATGGCAAAGGGTTTCGACGGTTTCAGTGCCTGTTACTATAGAGCACGCCTGGCGGCCCTCACCTTCCCCTTCCCTCCTCCTCTCATCCACAGGGAGCAGAAGGGGAAGGTGCAGCGGGATAACTCTCGCTCACCCAGCCTGTCACACGCAGCGCCTGGCGCTGCCCACTCGGCGGCAGGAACGTGCGGTGGATGGGGGAACAGAACGTTGCCCCCAACGAGTGGGTTACCTAGGCACGGTACATTCCCAATAAGCAATTCAGGTTTTTGATCACGCTCTTAGCGGCCTTTCAGCTTCCTTGCACTCTCTGATACCAATACTGTCTGCGCAAGCCGTGTATTCGGGTAACCGCGTGGTTCAGGAAGCATCGGCAACAGGTGGCGGATGTTCGTCTGCACCCCGCCGCTAGTGTATTGCCCAGCAGCATAGACGAACCAAAGCTGAGAACATTGAAAACCCCTGTCTGATCCACGGCTCTGCTTGGTAGAGGGGTCAGATCAAGTGAGGAACTCACGAGGTTCACGCAGAGGATTAGTAGGAACGCTATAACAGGCGGAGGTCATACCCGCTCTTCTCTGTGGCAGGTCTTTTAATATGACTCTCAACCAGGCAGGTTATCGAAGAAACTGGTGGCTAGCAATTATGGCTCTAACCGGGCTGGCATTGGTGTTTCGCCTGCTGGTCTGGCGCTGGCGTGAACTGTATCCGTTAGGCGGCGATGAAGCTGAGTATCTAGCCCAGGCCATAACCCTCTTGCAAGAACGGCGGTACGTCGAACTACGTCTGATGCGGCCACCGCTGTACCCACTTTTTCTGGCGACGGCGATCCTCTTTGTTGATTCGCTGGTGCAAAACCTGCGTCTGGTGCAAAGTATCATTAGTACGCTCACGGTACCGCTCATCATTCTGCTCACCCATACTCTTGCACGACGCAGTGTACCGCAAGCACCACCTGCCTTTGCCCGCTGGGCCGGTTTGCTGGCCGGTTTACTTACCGCCCTCAATTACACGCTGGCAGCTAACGCTACCGAACTACTGACAGAAACCCTCTTTCTAGCCGGTCTCAGTCTGCTCTTCTGGTTGATCCTGTTACCACAACAGACCTCTCGACTCGCGGTCTGTGCCGGTGTTGTTACCGGTGCATTGTGCCTAATCCGCTCAGTGGCATTGCCACTCTTGCCGCTAACTATGGGTTGGTGGCTGATCAATGGCTGGCAAAGCGGGCAACGTCGACAGACGTTCATTCGTATCGGTATGTTTTTATTGGGATGGGCGCTGGTAGTAGGGCCATGGACGATCCGTAATACCCTAACCTACGGGGGAGTCATTTTAATCGACACCACTGGTGCCGAGAATCTATGGCTTGACAACGATCCTGCCGGTCGGGAAGCGGTAAAAGCTCAACTTTATGCGCTCGGTGAAGATCGTCTATACCGACAGCGACTGGCAACCGAACGGGGAGTAGCAGCTATTCTGGCCGATCCGGTGCGTTTCATCATAAAAATGGGCCAGGAGTTACGTCGCTTTTTCGCGCTCGAACATACCGACGATATGCGGGCACGACCGGCGATCTGGGTGTCGGCGGCTGAAGTTGCGGCTCGCCTGGTACTTGGCGATGGCGTATGGCTGCTGATCTTGCTGGTTGGTAGCTACGGCCTGGTACAACGCTGGCAAACGGTACAACCTGATCCGTCACAACGCTCTTCGGCATTCTTCCGCATATTAACACAACCAGGCTGGTTGTTGGGTGCCTGGGCTGCTTATGTTCTTTTTACCACGCTGATCTTCCACGTTGAACTTCGTTATCGGCTTCCGCTCTATCCAGTTCTTCTTGCCTACACCGGTATGACAGGTGCAGCCTGGCAAGTAAGATTACGTACAGCTTTTCCACATCGTCAGCGATGGACACTGCTCGTACCGTTATTGATGTTGTTGATCACGCTCTGGCACGCACCATACCCAATCATCGCCTGGCAACTAGCGAACAAACACTGGAACCTGCTGCTGGCCGAGCAGGCGCTTACCAACGGCGATGCAATGACGGCAGCAAATGCAGCATCCAAAGCACTAGCGTATGACGGACAATCGGTACTGGCCCGCGTCGCACTGGCCAGAGCCGCTCTGCTTGGTGGTGATGAAACCACAGCACTGCACTGGCTTGATGAAGCCATTTCCGTACTTCCTGCCCATCCCCACCCACATCTGCTGCGCGGTGATGTCCTGCGACGCCAAGGCGATCTGATTGCTGCACAACGTGAACTGAACGGATTCGCCACCGCATCACGTGAAGACCTCGCCGCCTGGCTTTGGGCACGGGCAGTAACCCCGCCACCAACGAGGCTGCTGCTGGGTGATGGTCTGGATTTGGGTTTTATCCGTGGCATGCACCAGCCGCTTCCGGGTGAACACCACTGGCGTTGGACAACCCGCTGGGCACAGGTGCGACTAACCGCTCCGGCCGGTGCGCAGCAGATTGCACTAACCCTACAGAGCGGTCGTCCAGACAAGAGTGCGGTAACGATCTGGGTAACTGTTACCGGTAGGAAACCGCAACCGTTTACGATTGGTGCTGACCGGCAAACCATCACCTTACCGTTACCAATAACAACCTCGTCGCGAGAAGTCATCATCTCTATTCGTTCCCCTACCTTCTGGCCCCGCCAGTACGATCCGGCTAGTGCTGATGGTCGTCGGCTTGGGGTACAACTTGTCTTCGCGGAGGTACGATGAAACGCGAAGTATGGTGGCTTATTGCAATCCTATCGCTGGCCGCTCTGATTCGATTAGCGCTCTGGATGCAACCCCTGCATTTGCCGGCGAACGATGAAGTCGAATATCTCACGGTCGCCCGCGACCTACTGGCCGGACGCGGCTGGAGTTTCTACGAACGTTACCATTGGTTGCGGGCACCACTCTATCCGCTCTGGCTGGCCGGATCACTCTGGCTCAGTGGAGGTGATGTCTGGCTGGCTGCACTACCCAACATCGCGGTCAGTGTGTTTAACGTCTTTCTGATATACCGTCTGTCACAGGCTATCAACGACGACGCAGGGCCGCTGGTACACCGGCTTGCCGCTCTCAGTGCAGCCATGCTACTTACCTACGCCACGTTTGCCGCACTTTATATGAGCGAAACGTTGTTCACGGCGCTCTTCGGCACCGCCTGCTGGTTACTACTGGTCTGGTGGCAACGTGGTGCACAATGGCGCGATTGGCGGTTATTTGCAGCCGGTGGGCTATGGGGATTGGCGCTTCTGACACGCTCGCTACCGCTGTACTTTACGCTGGTCGTGATCGTCTGGGTCGCAGCAAGTGCTGCGGGTCACTGGAAGGAGCTGCTCCGCCGTCCGGCGGCACTCTTGGTCGGATGTGCATTTGCGATAACGGCCATGATCGTCGTTGCGCCGTGGACGATTCGTAATTGCCTGAGTTACCGTAGCTGCATTCTGATCGAAACCGGTCTCTCGTACAACCTCTGGGCTTTCAATGAACCACGCGAAGATATGGCAACCATCTTTCGCGTGCTCGAAACAATTCCTGACCCTGCCGAACGTGCGGCTTACGCTACTGCGCGTGGCCTCGAACGACTGCGTGAAGACCCGACCATCCTGCTGCGCAAACTGTGGCCCAACTGGCTGGCAATCTGGCGGGTGAAAGCGATTCAGGATCGGTTCCTCCTTGAAGATTATCGGGCCGACCCACCACCACTGTTGTTCTTTGCTGCCCTGATCTTCGATGACCTGCTCTACGCGCTGATCGCTCTTAGCGGTATTGCTGCGCTTGTGTATGCAGCCTTCCATAGACGAACACCGGCAATCTTGTTTGGGCTATGGCTGGTCTACTTCATAGCCGTATCGCTGGTAACCCATGGGGAAGGACGCTACCGCCATTTTATCTTCTTTGCCCTTATTCCATACGCAGCTCGAGCCTGGGTTGCATTCAGAGACCGGCCTCATCTGGTGCCCAAAGCACTCGGTGTCGCACTTGTGGTCAGCGGTGCAGTTGGCCTCTCGATAGGAATGGCTTATCACTGGGAGTACGCCATTCAGGGCAGCCTGCGGAGCTTTTGGCGGCTCAGCGGTGACCTTGCCCGTCTATCAGGCAACCTAGCGCTGGCTACAACTGCCTATCAGCAGGCAATCGCTGCCCATCCTACCCCCGACGGCTATCTGGCGTTGGGCGATGTGTTACGTACCCGACAAGATGTTGACGGTGCATTAAGCGCATATCGAGCCGCGCAGCGCCTCAACCTGCTCTACCCACCATCGTATGTTCGGCTGGGCGATCTGTTGCGCGAAATGGGTGATCTACCCGCAGCGCAACAGGCATACCGACCGCAATACGTGAGTGAACAACGCCTTCTCGATCTGGCCTGGCGTGACACATACCCGTCGCCGTCGGCAATCATTGATGTTGGTGACGGATTAGACTTCGGTTATCTGACCGGGTTTTATCCGGCAGAAACGTTGGCCGGAGTCCACAGCCGCTGGACGAGTGCCGTGGCCCACATCCGATTACCGGCAAACAGTCGGGTTGTGCGGCTGCGTATGGCAGCATTACGCCCTGACGCTCCCGTAAATGGTCAATTCTGCGTTGACAATATTTGTCACCCGTTCAAGCTCGATACAGCGTGGCGCTGGTTAACCATCCAACTACCATCGCATACAACTCATAGTAGGTTACGCGAGATTGAGCTGCGGGTAACACCGTGGACAGCTCCAGATGGCCGCAAATTGGGTATCGTTGTTGATCGTATAGAGACAAAGAACAAAGAGTGACTGGGTAGAGCTTCACGATTGGACGGTGCAACAGCGGAAGAACACCGACAAATATCACAAAATATCACCTACCTTAGACGGTCGCCTGAAGGTGTGGGTCACTGGCCTACGTTGGGTATATGCCATATCTTTTCGCCGTAGTATGTTTTAGCAATAACCTTAACCGTGGTACCATACATGATGCGGGCATCATTATGTTATGCTACCCTTTGACACATTATGCAGCTTGTCTGGTTCAAACGCGATCTGCGCATTCACGATCATCCGGCGTTAAGTGCCGCTGCCGCACGTGGCCCGGTATTCCCACTCTACATCGTCGAGCCATCGCTTGTGCATGCACCTGATTTCGCAACCCGGCATTGGACATTCATTCGCGGATGCCTCCACGAACTACGCACCGCTCTGGCAAGGCTCGGTCAACCCCTGGTCGTGCGCGTGGGTGAAGCAGTTGATATTCTCGACCAACTGACACGGGAATGGCCTGTCGAAGCGATCTGGGCCCACGAAGAAACGGGAAATCTATTGAGCTATGCCCGTGACCGGGCCGTGCGGCGATGGGCACGAACACGCGGCATCCCGTTTTATGAGCTGCCACAGAATGGCGTCGTGCGTCGCCTATCATCACGTGATGAGTGGCAGGCCCACTGGGAAGAGCGTATGAGCGCAACACCGGCCAGCCCACCATCGGTCTTACCAACACTCGCAATTGATCCAGGCGCAATTCCAACTGCTCAAGACCTATCATTGCCGCCTGACACCCTAACCGAACACCAACCACCCGGTGAAACAGCCGCACTCAGACTCCTCGACGATTTTCTCTACCGACGAAGCCGCAACTACCATCGGGCACTCTCCAGCCCACTAACGGCGTGGGAAGGTTGTTCACACTTGAGCGCCTATCTGACTTGGGGTGCATTATCGATCCGCACGGTGGTTCAAAAAACACGTCAACGCATTGCCGAACTTAACGCCAATGCTGCCCCAGAAGAACGATCGTGGCTGCGAGCACTCACTGCGTTTGAGTCGCGTTTGCACTGGCGTTGTCACTTCATCCAGAAACTTGAAGATGAACCCGAAATAGAGATTCGCAATCTGGTGCGAGCGTATGACGGCATGCGCGAGGAACACTATCGCCCTGACCTGATGGTAGCGTGGGCTGCTGGGCGCACCGGTTATCCATTTGTTGATGCCTGTATGCGTGCACTCACTGCTACGGGATGGCTCAATTTTCGGATGCGGGCAATGCTGGTCAGTTTTGTTGCCTACGATCTCTGGCAGCACTGGCGCGAACCGGCACTTATGTTAGCCCGACGCTGGATCGATTATGAACCAGGCATTCATTACTGTCAGATGCAGATGCAAGCCGGCACGTCGGGGAATCGCACGATTCGTATCTACAATCCTATCAAGCAGAGTATTGACCATGATCCAGAGGGCATCTTCATCCGGCGTTGGGTACCTGAGCTGGCAAACATTCCGACTGCGTACATTCACACCCCATGGCTGCTTGACCGTAGCAGCCAGGAGCGTGCCGGATGTCGGATTGGGCGCGACTATCCAGCACCAATCGTTGACCACGACGTTGCCTACCGGCGAGCGCGGGCAGCAATCGCGGCAGTACGTGCCCGACCAGAAACGGCGCAAGAAGCAGCCGCAGTACATGAGCGCCACGGTTCGCGGCGCTGGCAAGCAACTCGTAGGCGTACATCCGGCGCTGTTACCGATCGTCAGCTCAGACTCGACTTGTAATCGCGAACACTACGACTATGCAAGAGAAGATTGCTCGATAGGATTGAAAGTGGGAGAAAGGACGAGCAAACAACTGACGAGCAGATTCGATTTTGTGTAGAACTTTCTGGATAAAGGCTCCACTTGGGACTTGAGGCGAGGCAGCGCCCTGCTCCTACAGATACATCCAACGGTTGCCGCACGGCCAATGCCTATTCGGTACCCGAACGTCGTCGCGGATTGTAGAAAATGACACTTTCGGATGCCCTCCGATCTGATGAGGGACAACCTCATTTGCTGACCTTCGTTTCCCGCAACAGCATTGTTCGGACAGGCGCTTATTTCTCTACCGTATAATTCACGAGTGCCCAAACAATGGCGCCTGCTGCAATCACATGCATCAGGTTGAGAATCATTTGTTCGAGCAGACTAACAGGCAAAGTAAAAGGCCCGGCAAACGAGAGTACTAATACAACTCCTGCACAGATCAGAAACACACGCAATGGTCGCGAGGTAAACCGATTGAGCAGTGCCAGTAACACAGCCGCACCAATCGCCGGTATAACAGTAGCGACAACAACCGCGACGACCGGTAAGGGCATTGGTTGATTGGTAGGTGGTACCGGCGCACTAAACTCAAGGCCACCACCACGCGCTATCGCGTATACTATCAGATTAGCGACAACACCAATCGCAGCCCCAATGAGCGCAGCCTTTGGGAGCTGGCGCGGGTTGATGTGACGATCAAAGCGATTCATAGCACCTCCAGAGTAGCTCAAGCTACCGACATATGAGATGACATTGGCCGATCAGACTGACCAATTTGAGCCTGATAGGTAGCTACGATCTGACGATGCACATCGATATTGAGATAGATCGAGCGTTGACGCGGATCGCTCAGCCTATCCGCTCGCTCTTGAATCAGATGATAGCCTAACGCTAGAATAGCGCTGGCACGTGCATCCGCATTGAGCATCAGCGCCTGATACACTGTCCAGTAGATACGTAGTGTCTCCTCTGCGCCGTTAAGATGCCCACCGGCCAGTAAATGATCAACAATCGGTAAGGCACGTCGCAACGCCTCAGTGGTATCGTGACGCGCCAGGGCGACACGGGTTAAACCGGCTTGTGATTCGAGCACCAGCGCCGGGTTATTGAATTGCTGACGAATATGCAGCGCCTTCTGGTAAGAAAGCTCAGCTTCATCGAGGTGATGCAGCGCCAGGAGAGCATGACCTTGAAAGTCGTACCCATACCCTTCCAGCTCTCGTAAGCCACTGCGCTGTGCCTGTTCAATGGTCGCTTGCGCATAAGACAGCGCCAGGTTATGACGCTGATTGTGGTGAGCGTATAGGCTGAGGTTCGCAGTAATAGTAGTACGATGCCTGCGATCACTGACCAACTCAGAAAGGGCTAATGCAAGCCGGGTATGCTCAAGAGCCTGATCATAATTGCCCATAAAATCAGCCGAAATTCCCAAGTTGATACGGGCAATAATTTCTGCATCACGATCTCCACTCTCACGCGCCAGTGCCAGCCCCTGAAAATAGTAGCGTTGCGCCAGTGCATAATCACCACGGGCATCGGCATTTTGCGCTAGCAGATCGAGAACACGGGTTTTCTGATAGGTCACGCGCAGGCGCTGATATATATCGAGGGCCTGACGCAGATAGTGATCAGACTCCTCAAGTTTTCCCTGTGCACTCACAACATTACTGAGCGTTTCAAAACAACGGGCTATTGCCAGATGATCATGAGTCTGCTGGCAAACTGCCATAGCTCGCTGGGCAAAATCGGTGGCCGCCTCAAGATTGCCGAGGCGCAAATCGATCTCGCTCAGCGAGCGTAGACACGTTGCGATGATCAATAGAGCATCGGTATCATGGAATGTGCCATTGGGGCCATTGAGTAGCGCAAGCGCTTGTAAGAACTCCTGCTGACCTTGTTCGTGATCACCGGCCAGAGTATTCAGCATCCCGGACTGACACTTGATCATTGCCTGTAACAAGGGGTCGGCAAGCTGTTCGGCGAGTGCTAACGCTTCTGCTGTCACGCTGAAAACATGCTGATGACCAGAGCGTAAACGTTGCAACGAAACATACCCTGACAGTAACGAGGCGCGCAAACGTTTGGCAGACGATGTGATAGGATTCGTGACATAAGCCAGACTCTGCTGGAATCGTTCGACACCGGCAACAAAACGCCCCATCAAGCGATAGAGGTCTTCATAGGCTAACGCTGCGTTAGCGACCAAATCCCACTCGGCATGGACAAGTGCCCAATGCCAGGCAGCTTCAATGTCGATGAGATTAGCGGCCAGATTCTCACGAATCTCAAAGCTCTGCGGCCCACGCAGATCAGACCGAGAACTGGTCAACCATCGCAAAAACCAGTGGGCATGGCGACGATAAGCTACTTCGCGGAAGTTTGCATGATCGAAGTCCTGCGCCAGTTTCTCGCTGGCAAACTGACGGACGTACTCATGCAACCAGATGCGGTCTTCAGCGAGATGATGTACCAGAGATAATTCAATCAGTTCAGCAAGCGCCTGTTCGCTCTCGGTGATTGCCAGTGCTGCGGCAAGTGGGCAAGCAGCATTCACCACACTCAACATCGCCAGTGCCTGACGACTCGCTTCAGACAGACTATTCCAGGTCGATTCAAAAACGGCTTGCAAACTACGATGCCGCCCAGGAACATCAAGGATCGGACTGTTCAGTGACTTCACGCTACGGAAAACTGTCTGACGTAATGTCGTCAGGTTCATACTGTTCAAGCATGCAACCGCCAACTCGATGCCTAACGGTAAGCCAGACAGCGCACTACAGACCTGATCAATATCGCAATACTCGTCTGCTGTGGTAAACGTCATTCCCTGACGGCGGGCCAACTCTACAAACATACGAGCGCCAGGACTCACCTGCTGAACAGTGGAAGTCGTTGATAGTGGGGCCAGATGCAGCACATGCTCTTGCCGTAGATAGAGACGTTGTCGCGAGGTAACCAGCGCAACACATTGTGTTGCTGCACTCAGCAGCTCTTTTAAGAAAAGACTGGCTGTTACCACATGTTCAAAACTATCGAACACCAGTAAACATGCCCGATTCTGAAGTGCTGCAATCACCTGAGCTTCCGTACTCTGCCGTTCATTCAGAGCGATCTCACAAGTGGTAGCAATACAGTGGGCCAGGTATTGTACCGGATTCAACGTCAGCAAACCGATATTCGCAGCAAAACCATCTTCAGGATGCAGGAATATATAGCATACCCCATCAGGGAAGGCAAAACGCATCAATTGCGCAGCCCGAATCGCCAGACGGGTTTTACCAACGCCACCTTCACCAACTACCGTGATTAATTGCAAATCTGGCCGATTGATAAGATCGGTCAGAGTTTGAATTTCCTGCTCACGACCAACCAAAGGAAGCTGATCAAGAGCCATTGCCTGACGCCGTGACGTCAGGTACGAAGGATCATCTGGGAGACCCCCTTCACGAATTGCTACCGCTAGCTCCTGAGTTACCGGTTCTGGTTCGACACCCAACTCCTGCTGTAAGATTTTGCAACAGTTCTGATATTGAGCCAGCGCCGATGCCCGTTGGCCCTGACGCGCTAAAGCTAACATTAATTGCCGATGAGCCGATTCGTGCCACGGCTCAGCTTCCAATTGACGGGTGGCATATGTCAGCACGCTATGCCAGTCGTGGGCACGAAGAGCATACTCCCCCAACTGTGCCAGAACCGAAAGAAACGAGCGATGAAAATACTCGCGTTGACGGGTATACCAATCAAACAGAGGTTCACTTTCTGGTGTAAAACCGGCTATAAACTCACCCTGATACAGGGTCTCTGCTGTCTGTAACAGCTCCTGGCAATGGCGACAACCGGGTATTGAGCGATGATTGTGTGAATGGATCGTGGTCACAATCTGCTCAAACTGGAGTGCATCAACCTGCCAAACTGGCGGAACGTTGAGCGTTACCGTCTGTGCACTAGTATAAAGCAAAGAACTGGCTTTCCCCAACGCCCGACGGATACGACTGAGGGTAACGCGCAGCGTGTTTTGGGCGGCTGCTTGTGGTCGATCAGGCCAAAACAAGCCGGTTAACGTCTCGCGTCGCACCGCCTGTCGCTGATGAAAGCATAACCAGGTGAATAGCAAACGAGCATTATCTGTTTGAAAAGCACTGCTTAGTGAGATGCCATTACAGCGAATGTCAAACCCACCTAGTAGTTGTACGTGCCATGTCGTCATTGGGATCTTCTGTAATGATTTTGTTACGTTCTTCCATTATACAACCTGTTAGAACTTATGACGATAACCTTGAGAGGAGGTGAACGCTCTATAATCGTTGTTTGGTCATCATACTTCAGTTGTCGAACAACATGTTTGCTCTATCAACACACAACGCCTGATGAGCAAGGAGGGCGAGCAACGCATAGACAGATCAACCCGCTTATCCCGCCTTACCATACCGGTGTTTCATTACCTTCGTCGCTATTCCGACCATTGTTCTCAATACGTCTGATAGAACGGTTTTCCAACCGAATATCTGTACGTGAACATAGTGTTGGGGAGGAAGAACTTTGACCAAAGAGGAAACCCGACTCATACGTATTCATTGACGATCCGCAAGCGCACCACGACAGAAATGGCTAGCCAGTTAAAGAGAGGATGCAAAATCATGCGACAACGGACACCAGCCTTGCTAATCTTCGCAGTCATCGGACTCATCTTCACTACTCTTCCAGCATTCTCCCTAATGGCGCCAGCAGCGCCATTGATCCGCTTGCGTGCCCGTGAATTTAGCCCACAACCTGGTTTTCCTGTTAGTGAACGATCACTTGTCAGCTTGCAAAGTACGACGGCATCAGAGCAACGCACGCATGTTTTAGTACAGTTTGAACGTCTGCCAACACCTGCTGAGCAAGCTACACTCTCTCAAGCTGGTCTCAAACTATTGGCATACGTACCAGATAACGCATGGTTTGCGTCTATCCCGATTACATGGCTCCAGTTGTCAACCTTACCAGATGGAATACGTGCTATTGCCGCCATTCGCCAAACTGACAAACTATCACCACGACTGACCGACTACCGTGACCAACAGCCACTACCGGTACTGATAGCAACCTATCCAGATGTTGATGTCGAAACGATCAGCGATCTCGTCAGGCAATTTGGTGGCAACGTCGAAAAAGTAGTCGCTGAGCGCCACTATATCCTTGCGCATCTACCCAGTGTTGTCACCCTCACGGCACTGAGTCAGATGGATAGCGTCTTTTGGATCGACGCCTGGCCTGGACCATTCAGACCGAAAAATGATGGTGGTCGAAACGCTACCAAGACAAACCTGGTTCACCAGGCCGGTTATCACGGTAATCCAGCATCAGCACCTGGTAGTATTGTCATTGGAGTATGGGATTGTGGATGGGTAGAAAGCAACCATCCCGGTTTTAGTGGTCGCCTAACGATTGGCGATCCCACTTCAACCTCAAATGGATGTAGTGGACCCGCCGGCACCAACGATCATGCTACTCATGTCGCCGGAACAGCCGCCGGTAGCGGTACAGGTAGCCCTGAAGGGCGTGATCTGCGCGGCCATGCCGATCAGGCAACCGTCTTATCGTATGACGTTGAAAATGCGGCTGATGAGGTCATTCAGGCTATTCAAACGTATAATCTAGATATTTCCCAGAACTCTTGGGGACCTGACCCCGGCGCTTGCGATACAACAGTGCTCGGTGTCTATGAGCAGACCGCAGCAGACTTTGATGCCCTGGTACGTGGGAGCTTCTCTAACACAGTGACCAAAAAGATTTACGTCGCATTCGCCAATGGTAACGAACAGAGCTATTGCCCCGATGGCTGGCGTACCTCAAGTGGGGGTGCAATGGGAAAGAATGTGATTGCCGTCGGTGCAACCAACTCTGATGATAAATCAATGACTAACTTTAGTTCGTTCGGTCCAACTGAAGATGGTCGGGTAAATCCCACAATTGTAGCACCAGGTTGTGAAGCAAATGGTGAAAATGCCATCTGGTCTACCTTGCCCGGACAAACCTATGGTGGAAGTGGATGGTGCGGCACCTCAATGGCGACACCAGCAGTTTCAGGGATTCTCGGCTTAATGCTGGAAGCATATAATCTGACCTACAATGCTGATCCCCTGCCCTCAACGCTGCGTGCAGTGTTGGTACATACTGCTGAAGATTTAGGTAATCCTGGCCCTGATTATCGGTTTGGGTACGGGCATGTTGATGCACTGGCAGCCATCAACGTTATCACAACCACTACTAGTGCTGCTCAATCGAGCTATATCAGAACCGCATCGATTGAGAGTGGGCAAACGCAAGAGTATACCATCTCTCACCCTGGCGGCTCTCTCAAATGCACCCTGGTCTGGGATGACATCCCGGCAACACTTCCAGCCAGTCAGACGCTCATTAATAATCTTGATTTACTGCTGATAGGCCCCGATCTTACCTCATACCAACCCTGGATTCTCGATAAGAATAACCCGGCAAATCCAGCTTCGCAAGGCACAAACAACATCGACACCATTGAACAGATAGTGATCACGAACGCGGCTGCCGGTGCATGGACAGTACGGGTGTCAGGGAGTAGTATTCCGCAAGGGCCTCAAGAATACTCGCTGGTATGTCCGTTTAGCGTCGTAACCAGTGTGCATCCTCATTCTACGTACATACCGATTGTAAGCCGGTAGCGATACATTCACTCTCCTTATGTTAACACGGCACTCTGATCAGATGTGACAATAGCTCATCAATTCCGCCAGCCCGCATCACTGTGCGAGCTGGCGGTCTGCGTATCCAGGTGATGCCGCAAACCTGTGCCTATCGCTCGCCCTGGAATTCAGCCACCCGCACCCGGAATTCGTCGCTTACGGGCACACTGCGTCCAGCAGCATAATCATACGCGACCAATACCGACTGTCCGGTCGCGATCAGAGCACCGTCGCCAACCCGGGCAATTGCGTAATCCATTGTAAAACTCTTGCCGCCAATCTTACTAACCCGCACCCCAACCAACAACTCATCACCAAAATGGGCTGGTGCTTTGTAACTGATCGTCAATTCGGCCAGAATAATCCCCAAGCGATCAAGGGAACCACCAACCAGTCGCTGATAGTAAGCGATCCGCGCCGATTCAAAATAGGTAGCGTAGACCGCATTATTCACATGACCGAGTGCATCAAGATCGCGAAAGCGAACTTCAATGCGATAGTGAAAGGGATATTCAGCTAATACCGCCGGTACTGAATGGCTCATGCCTCGCTCCTCATGATTGAATATCTATCTGTTACTCTCTGGTATAATGGCGTCCAATATGACACCAGACCACTCCAACCTGTCCCGGTACAGCTTCTTAAAAAACCGGTAAGGAAACCGATATGCCAGCAAGTAAGGGGACAATCTTCATTATCGACGACGATCTCGGTCTACAGAATATTCTCTCTATCGCACTTCGTAATGCCGGTTATGAAGTCGTTCTCGCCCGCGATGGCCTCGAAGGACTTCGTATGCTGGAACACATCTCACCCAGCCTGGTTATCAGTGATATTATGATGCCTAATATGGATGGTGTTGAGACTTTCCAACGAATCAAGGAACGCTTGCAAGATGACGGCATCCCGATCTTTTTGATAACGGCGCTCAACCGTAAACCGTGGTTTGCCGATCTTGAAGCTGAAGGCGCGGTGATTATTCAGAAGCCGTTCGAGGTGCATCATCTGGTTGAGCTGATTGATCGAACGCTAAGCTAAGTGCTGCGAAATGCGGACGGAGCCGATGATAGGTTTCGTCAAGCGACTCAGGGATCAGTTTTGTATCGCCGATCACCGGCATAAAGTTAGTATCACCGTTCCAACGCGGTACGATGTGCATATGCAGATGATCGGCGATACCTGCTCCTGCGACACGTCCCAGGTTCATACCCAGGTTGAAACCGTGGGGGGCGTACTCGGTCTGAAGGATCGCTACACTACGCTGCGTCAGACTGAATAATTCAGTAGCAACCGCCTGATCGAGCGCAGTGAGATCGGCAATATGGCTGTAGGGAACAACCATCAGATGAGCGGTATTGTAGGGGTAGAGATTCATCACCACAAAACAGTATTGCCCGCGATAAAGCACAAGCCGTTCGGCATCATGAGAACTATCAGCAGCCGCTATTGCACAAAAGACACACCCTTCATCGGAGACATCGCCCCGCTTGATGTAACGCATACGCCACGGCGTGTATTTGATTTCCATCACGACTCCCGCACGTTTGCCCGCAGAAAGGCTTCAATAAACGGATCGATCTCGCCGTCGAGCACAGCCTGCACATTACTTGTTTCATAATCGGTACGGTGATCCTTCACCAGTGTTGAAGGATGCAGATAGTACGTTCGCATCTGATTACCAAACGCCGCCTCACGATATTCGCCCCGCAGGCGTGCCCGCTCTTCAGCCTGACGCTGTAATTCGCGTTCGAGCAACCGTGCTCGCAAGACCCGCAGCGCAAGCTCGCGGTTTTGAATCTGTGAGCGCTCATTTTGACAGGTGACAACAATACCGGTTGGCAGGTGAGTAATTCGTACCGCCGAGTCGGTTGTATTCACACCTTGCCCACCATGACCCGCACTACGGAAGACATCGATGCGCAAATCTTCGGGCTTAATCTCGACTTCAGGCGCATCGTCAACCTCTGGCATGACCTCCACGCGAGCAAAGCTGGTCTGGCGCGTATGGGCCGCATTGAAGGGCGATAACCGGATCAGACGGTGAATTCCTGCTTCAGCACGGGCATAACCATAAGCATAGGGGCCACGAATTTCAATGGTTGCACTCTTGATCCCTGCCTCTTCACCCTCGCTCAGATCAATCAGATTGACGGTATAGCCCCGGCGTTCAGCCCAGCGCGTGTACATTCGCAATAGCATTGCTGCCCAGTCTTGGGCATCAGTACCACCCATACCGGCCTGCACCGATAAAAAGGCATCGCGGTCATCATACGGGCCGCTAAGGAGAATTTCAAGTTCACGCTGAGCAACCTCTTGCTGAATGGCGTGCACTTCAGCAGCCAGTTCATTGCTCAGCGAATCATCTCCTTCCCCTTCGGCCAACTCGATCAGTTCGGCAACACTCGTTATCCGCCGTTCGAGGGCATCCCATGACGTAACCTCTTCTTTTAAGCGGGTCAGCCGCTGCATGATCTCTTGTGCTGTCCGCGGTGTATTCCATAGATCGGGATCGGCAGCACGGGCTTCTAATTGTTCAATCTCGGCTTGTTTTGCCGCCAAGTCAAAGGTGCCCCCGTAGATTGGCAAACCGTTCACGAACTGTTTCTAACTTGTCTTGTAGTTCGGTCAGCATAGTACCCTCTGGTTTATTTTGACAGAAAGATTTTGATCGTTCTTCCACTCTCTATGGTACCACAGCTCAGGTAAGCGTGAGACGGTGATCAACCGCTGCTTAAACCTATGACTCGTCGTCACGTTGAACTTCGTCTCTACGACAGGACTCCCGGATAGGCACAAGCAGAAACGTCAGGTAGAAGGTGATTCCTCTTTACCTGTTTGTGGAACCGTACCATCTGCCGCCAGTAACGCCCCTAACAGTGCTGCTCGTCCAACCATACCTACCAGCCTGCCTTGGGCATCGACAACCGGCAAGCGCTTGATCCGTCGCTCTATCATCAACTCTACCGCCGCTGTGATCGGCGTTTCCGGATTCACCGTCAATACCGGACTGGTCATCACATCCGCAGCAGTATGGTCTTTTAACGCCAGCTCCAGCTCTGGCGAGCGAGCACCACTGCCGATCCAGATCGCGAACCGCTGGAGCAATCCCGGTGCTGCCGGTCGCATTGCTCGACGGAGAATATCGCCATCGCTAATGATACCTATCACCCGCCGATCATCATCAATCACCACCACACGGCGACGTGGTGTGGAAAGTATCCGATCAAGGGTCTCAGCTAACGGCGTCTCCGGTTTGACCGTTGGAACATCGCGGATCATCACCTCACCGACGGTTTTCGCCGAGGTAAGACTCGTTCCTGGCAAGAGATCGGTAGCCATAACAAAGGAGTCAGCCACCGTCTGCAACAGGTCAGACCGACTGATCATCCCAACCAGCCGACCATCGTTATCAACGACCGGTAGTCGCTTGTGATCGCATTCGGTCATCACCAACGCTGCCTGAGCCAGCGATGCAGTGACATTGATCGTTTTTGGATTGGGTGTCATCACATCAGCAGCCCGTTCTGGTCTGGCTGCAATTGCGGCCAGATGAGCTGCTCGCTCGGCACCCGGCAACAACTGCTGTAGGTGCAGGGGGAGCTGACTCACCCCACGCTGGAGGAGGTCACCATCAGTGACGATACCAACGACATGGTGATGATCGTCAACGACCGGCACTGCGCGTAGACCGCGTTCAAGCAACAGCCGCACCAGATCACCAACCGAGGTCGCCAGATGTACTGATGCGACATCACGACTCATCACATCGGCGACGGTAAGATGAGGCGGAAAGGCACTCCCTACCCGCCGCCCCACCTTGACCACCTGCACCGGAGAAAGCACGATTAACCCTTCTTGGACTAACTCACTTAATTTGGGCAACAATCGTTGCAGGCGGTCACTGCGGTCAATACAGGTAATCACCAGCGGTAAACGACTGGGAATGTCTACCAGGAGATCACTGTGAAACACTCCATGCGTTCCATAGCCACCAACACCGCGAAAAACGGTGACACCCGGTGCGCCCGCAGCACGCAACGTATCAACGATACGCGAAGCGATCGTTCGTCCTTGGAGGCTGTCACCTTCATCAATATAAATCCAGAGTTGCTGAGTCACGGTCTGCTCCATTAGAGACCTCCTCCCTATGTATGAGTTCATCCTCTTCCACCGATGATACGACGGAACACATCCTCCATTGACGTGCAACGGTTGCAGCCCGACCACCGGCTCGATGACCACCGATCACAAACACGATGGTCGGGAAGCAGTGCACCTGACCCCTAAGATAAGAGGCGACCAAGCCCTACTCCTAGCCCAACAGCTAGCAGCCCACCACCAACACTACCGGTCATGTAGCCCACTGCTCCCCACCAATTACCGGTATTTAGTAATGAGAAGCACTCATAGCCAAATGTCGAGAAGGTAGTAAATCCACCTAACAAACCGGTAATCAGCATCAGGCGGATCGGCTCACTAACGGTTAACCGATTCGTTATCAGTGTCAGCAAAAAGCCAATTGCCAGGCAACCTAGGACATTGATGATAAAGGTACCGTAAGGCCAAGACGTACCCAAGCGTTGAGCTGCCCATAAACCGATCCCGTAACGCAGATTTGCGCCGATTGCAGCACCCAGTGCAATTGCTAAGACATTGTTCATTGCTCACGTCGTTGCTACCAAAGCAGAACCCTTTATAAAACTACTTCTATTGTACGTCAATTCATGACATATTGCGGCAGAAAAAACGGCCTGCCTCTGTTAGGATGACGTCACGGCGGGGAAGGAACAAACCTCTTCATCGTGGATGCAGGCCAGAGCATCATCGGTGCGGATGATGTGTTCGTCATTATGACGTTGCCAGACGGGTGTGCCGAATGTGTGCCGCAGAGCGCTGATCCATGTGGCGGTGATGGATTTGCCTTGACCAATGATGGCGCCGATGGCATCGGCATCTGGCCTGCACGTGTGCTCGAAAGGGGGATTTAGAGCGTGATCAAAAACGAACATTTCGGATAGAGTCGATTTAGAAGCATAGCGATAGCACCAAAATACCGAAAGGCTGCGCTTGATTCGAGATTACGGTGGTATACGTTCCTCGCCAAACGATGGTATCCCGACCACGCCATCGAACGTTCCACCACCCATCGCTGCGAGATGACGGCACATCCCTAGTGCCCTAGAGGTTTTGCAATGAAATGATATGCGGACGGATTGCGATGTTCTTTTTTACAACTCTTGTTTGTATCCCTCATCCACGTGAATCTCGTGCATCCGAGACCCGGCTGACTGACAGGCTCCTGCCCCGAGAGCAGGCGCTCACGTGCACCAGAACAATGTCCGCACACCGCGTGGATGCATCTCGCCCGCTCACCAGCGGGCCGCCCGTCCCGTGGACGTGAATCCAGCGGCGCAGGTCGGCGCCGCACGCCAGCAGATGGACCACCGCCGGCACACCAGTCACGGGTAGGTCGTTGGGGTGGTGGGCCGAAGCAGCGAGCCAGGCGTCCGCCAAAGTGCGGCACGGACCATCCCGACGGTGGCACGTGCGTGCAGCAGGGCGGGATCAGTGGCGCTCCTCGCCAACAGGGCGCCCACGACCCAGCGGGCCAGAGCGCAGCGCCGGTGATGTGACACGCTTGGAACGAAGGTCTGTATCTGCTACGGAGGGATGTGCCAGCCGATCGTCTTCTCCTCCCTCCACCTCAACTTCGCCACACAACGCGGCTCAGCATTCCACACCTCGGGTAACCGCGTGATTTGTGATCATCGGCAGCAGGTGCGTGATCTTCATTGGTGTCGCTCTGTTATTAAACCGCTCGCTTACCGAATATCGCCCTAAGCCGAGAACCCAGTCCCCCAAATTGCCTGTACATCTTTGCATCAAATGTTCAGAAAATGCTATAATTCAGCAAGTATCTATCCTGCTCTGATTGGTCAGACATTGGCGAAAGGAGGTGAGCGCATGGCGGACCCTAGCCTTGATGATCTTCAAATACCAGCGAATGTTTGTCTGTCCTGTCATCCGTTGCTCATCTCTGCGAGGTATAACGTTGTATGAGTGATGCTAAAGTAGAAACGTCGCAAATTGAACGCTACAATCCTGCCGCCATCGAGGCTAAATGGCAGGCACGTTGGGCAGCCGACCAACTCTACCGCACACCACCTATCGATCCATCAAAACCAAAGTATTACGTCCTCGATTTTTATCCGTATCCGAGTGGCGACGGTCTCAGCGTTGGTCATTGTCGAAACTACGTGCCCACCGATGTCGTAGCGCGGTTTTACCGCATGCGTGGCTACAACGTGCTGCACCCTATGGGATGGGACGCCTTCGGCTTACCAACCGAGAACGCAGCCATTAAGACAAAAACCAACCCGGCTGTCCTCACTCGCCGCTACAGTGCCAATTACAAGCGGCAAATGAACATGCTCGGTCTCAGCTACGACTGGGATCGCGAGATTACTTCGTCTGAACCCGATTACTACCGTTGGACGCAATGGATTTTTCTACGTCTTTACCATTCCTGGTATGACCGACGGGTCGAAAAGGCACGCCCGATTAGTGAGCTGGAGGCAGAACTGGCCGAGCACGGGACCAGTCGTCTTGATCTATCCCTTACCGAACCGCAAGTGACGGCTGAAGAGTGGCGACAGGCAACACCACTTCAACGGCAAGAAATTTTGCGCCGTTTTCGGTTGGCGTATCGGGGTGAAGCTGTCGTAAACTGGGATCCCGTTGATAAGACGGTGCTGGCAAATGAAGAGGTGTTACCCGATGGTACAGCATGGCGTAGCGGTGCAAAGGTCGAACGAAAAGTGCTAAAGCAGTGGTTCTTTCGCATCACTGCCTATGCAGACCGCCTGGACCGCGATCTCGATACGGTTGACTGGCCATCGAAGATTGTGACAATGCAGCGCAACTGGATCGGCCGCTCACGCGGTGCGGAGGTCGTCTTCCACACCGAAGCAGGTGATCCGATCATTGTCTTCACCACACGCCCTGACACGCTGTGGGGTGCGACCTTTATGGTGCTCTCGCCTGAACATCCGCTGGTCGCAAAGGTGACGACCGATGCGCAACGCGACCAGGTCGAAGCTTACGTTGCGCAGGCCCGTAACCGACCAACGACCACTGCGGTTGCCGAGGAGAAAGAAAAAACTGGTGTCTGGACAGGTGGCTACGCGATAAATCCGGTCAATGGGGCGCGCATTCCTATCTGGATCGCCGATTATGTATTGATGGGCTATGGTACCGGTGCAATTATGGCCGTGCCAGCGCACGATGAACGTGATTTCGCATTCGCTCTCAAGTACGGCCTGCCCATTATTCCGGTGATTACCCGCCCCGACAATGCAGCCCGTTCGCTCCTGCGTGCAGCAACAATTGCTGAAGATACTGCATCTGCGTTGCAGGCCGCCGGCTTTACCGTTACCGTGCAAGATAACGGTGATCTGCTGGTTGAACTGAATGGTGAACGTGCGGTTGAATATGCTGCGCTGATCCAACCACGACTGCGCAACGGCTGGACAGAAGTCGCCGGATCGGGGTGGCTCTTTATCTTCCCCGATGAGACGATTGCCCTGGACTCTATCGCCGCTGATGAACGGATCACGGCCCGCCTGCGCACTGCAACTGGTGATACACATCTGCCGACGGCGATGGCCTACCTACACCGGATTGAGGCTTATCGTAATCTGATTTATCACGACGCCATTGGAGTGCCAATTCACTCAGGCCCTATTAATGGTATCCCGGCTGATCAGGCAATCGAGCAGACAATTGCCTATCTGGAACAGCAAAAGATCGGGAAAGGACGAACCAATTACAAGATGCGCGACTGGCTGATCAGCCGTCAACGCTATTGGGGTACACCTATCCCGATTATTCATCGTGAAGATGGCTTGGAAATCGCGCTCGCTGACAGCGAACTGCCGCTGACTCTCCCGAATGTCGAGAGCTATGAACCAACGGCAACGGGCGAATCACCATTGGCGCTGATCGACGAATGGGTTAATGTAACCCTTCCCGATGGGAGTAAGGGTCGGCGCGAAACCGATACTATGGGCACCTTCGCTTGCTCGTCGTGGTATTTCCTACGCTTTGCCGACAATCACAATCAGCAGGCGCTAGCCAGTCAAGAGGCACTTGATTACTGGTTGCCGGTTGATCTGTATGTCGGCGGTGCTGAACATGCAGTTATGCACCTGCTCTATGCCCGCTTCTGGACGAAGGTGCTCTACGATCTTGGCGTGGTCAAGTTCTTTGAACCTTTCACCTGCCTGCGCAATCAGGGTCTGATTCTGGCTCCACCACGCGAGGTCAACGGCGAGATCGTGATTGAGAAGATGTCGAAATCGAAGGGCAACGTCATCACTCCCGACGAAGTCGTTGCCGAACACGGCGCCGACGCGCTACGTGGGTATGAAGCCTTTATCTCCGATTTCGAGCTGTCGGTACCCTGGAGTACTGATGGGGTCCCTGGCGTGAAACGTTGGCTCGACCGGGTCTGGCGAATTGTACTCTTCCCCAACGCCGAGCGTGGTCAATCTGGCGCTACGATGAGCGAGCGCCAATTACGCCGCGTCGCTCATCAGGCAATTCAACGGGTTGAGCGTGACATCCTGAACTTTAAGTTCAATACGATGGTTGCCGCGTTGATGGAGTTCACCAACACCCTCTATCGCGCCCGTGATGCAGGTCTGGTTGATACGCCAGCCTGGCACGAAGCGATTGAGATCTTGTTGCTGTTGATGGCACCGATCACACCACATATCAGTGAAGAGCTGTGGTCACGCCTCGGTAAACCCTACAGCATCCACCAGCAACGTTGGCCGGTTGCCGACCCAGCAGTGGCCGCCGAAGAAGAGATCGAGATCGTGGTGCAGGTCAATGGCAAAGTGCGTGGCAAACTGACAGTTCCCGTTGATCTCGACGAGGCACAGCTCCGTGAGCTGGCGCTTGGAAATGAGCGAGTGCAGCAGTTCATTAACGGTAAGCCTATCCGCAGCGTGATTGTCGTTCCTAATCGTCTGGTCAACATCGTTGTTGGTTCATAATCGTTGTAATCGGTTGACGATGAGCAGAGCCGTTGCTATGCAACGGCTCTTGGTATTACCCTATGAACATACCACCAATTTTAACTCACCGCATCGTGCGGGCCTATCTGGTGATTGCACTCGGTGCAGTGCTATTCTGGTTGCGACGAATCTTTCTCCCTACATTTTTTGAATTGCAGGGGGTAATGTTCGATATAGCCGTTCCTTCTGCGCTCAACAGTTGTTACAATCGTCCCGCACTCGCCACTTGCAGCGATGCTGTGATCGTTGTAGGGACTGTTGTCGGGGTCGTGGCTGCTGTTGGTTGGGGGAATCTGGCAATGACCGTCTTTGCCATCATTTTAGCTATCCCGCCGCTTGCACTCTACTTTGCACTCAGCCCAATCTGGCCACCTCTGATTGCGCTGGCGTTTATTCCAATTGCGCTTGAACTAGGCCTATGGTTTCTGTTCCCTCGCCAACCCGACCAACCTGAAAACGAGGATTGAACGTTCACCACACGCCAGGTCTGATCAACGTTCCATCCCTTGCTCCCTTCCATTGACCCGATAGGTCGACTCGATTTCGGAAGTGCTGGTAGTTGATCGTCATCAATAATAATTCCAATAGCACTAGTTACCTCCCCAAGCGAGCCGCCAATCACACCCTCCAAAACAACGCGAAGAGTCTCATTCGGTTCAGGAGTATCGTCACCAATCACGGTCACAATGATCACCGGCGCTGAATCATCAGGTGGAATCACCAGCTCGGCAGGTGTCGTCGCCCGATAATCTACATCAGGCGTTGCCGAGATCGGCTCAACTCGATAACGTACACGTATTGAACGTTCACGAGCAGGGTTACTTAAAAAGATTGGAAACTCAAGTTGGGTCTCTGTACCTACATTACCCTCCTCTACCGCAGCAGGTCCGATACTTACCGTTACCGCATCATCATCAATAATGGTTAAGACCTGCTCGCTATTCTCCAGTTCACCACCGACAATACCGGTCAGTTGGAACATGACAGTTTCATCCTCTTCGGCAATGGTATCACCGTTGACTTCAATAGTTACCGTCCTGGTCGTGCCAGCCAATGATCCGGCTGGGAAGATGAGCGTACCGGTTTCTCCGTTCGGTACCCGGTAATCACTGCTAGGGGTTGCCGGAAACATTCCCCCAGGAGCCACACTGTACGTCACCTGTACATCAATAACATTGTCGGTGAGTAATTCAACAACAACATCACGGCGAGTAACAGTGGGAGGATTGCCCTCATTGACTGGATCGATTGGTCGAACCCTGACTCTTACCACGGGAGTCGGTGTAGGAGTTGGCGTTGCCGTCGGCGTCGGTGTTGGTTCAGGCGTGGCAGTCGGTTCGAGCGTCGTCGTTGCCGTCGGCGTCGCGGTTGGTTCAGGCGTGGCAGTCGGTTCGAGCGTCGCCGTTGCCGTCGGCGTCGCGGTTGGTTCAGGCGTGGCAGTCGGTTCGAGCGTCGCCGTGGCCGTCGGCGTCGCCGTTGGCGGCACGCGGGTCAGTGGCGCCGTCGGTTCAAGCGTCGGCGTCACCGTGGCCGTCGGCGTCGCCGTTGGCGGCACGCGGGTCAGTGGCGCCGTCGGTTCAAGCGTCGGCGTCACCGTGGCCGTCGGCGTCGCCGTTGGCGGCACGCGGGTCAGTGGCGCCGTCGGTTCAAGCGTCGGCGTCGCCGTTGGTTCAGGCATCGCAGTAGCCGTTAGGGTCATAGTTGGTGTAAGAGTAGGTGTGAATGTTGGCTCTATCGTTGGTGTAGCAGTTGGCACAGCCGTAGCCGTCGGCGTTACTCTGGTGACAACCGTGGGCACCAATGAAGGAGTCATCGTCGGTGTCGGTACCGATGTTGGCCGTGGCGTCGATGTTACCGTCGCTGTTGGGGTTGAAGTTGGTGGCATAGTTGTAATCGGCACCGCAGTGGGTGAAGCAGTTGACACGACCGTCGCTATTGCAGTTGCAGTACTAACCGGCGCAAACGTCGGTATCGGTGATGGGGTTGGCACGGGCAATCTTGTCGCGGTCGGTGTTGCTGTCGGCCCTGGGACAACCACAACCACGCTTGTCGTAGGTGTCGGTGATATGGTGGGTAAAACACCTCCGGCCGGAACAGACGTTGATGTCGGGGTAGGAGATGGGATAGGTGTTGCCGTCGGTGTCGGAGGATCGATCCGGGTGGGTGGCGGTGGTACTGCTACGATTGATACCGGCGAGGAACGCATTGTCTGAGTAATTGGTGTTTGCGTGCGCCGCGCCACTTCTGTAGCGACAAGGTTGGGCAAGTCATCGTCAAGTGGGGCAAAACGCAGATTAGCCGGAAACGGTTCATACGCCTGCCACCCTCGTGCAGCACTAATACTTTTAAACGGCTGGTTGTTTGGTGTCAACCACCAGAAGATGATTTGGGCAACACAGAACACCGGCAGCACCGCCAGAATCAGCGCCCCTGCTATCAGCCATGGCAGATAGTCAGTTCTGGATGCGTTCGGTGTCTTGCCCGGCAACAGCACGTTCTTGCTCCTTGATATAACGCAACCGGATAGTAAAGGTACTACCCTGGCCGGGAACACTTTTCACCGTAATGGAACCACCCTGCAACTCAATCAATTGACGGGTAATCGCCAACCCCAATCCACCACCACGTTGAACTGAATTGTTACCGTCAACGCGCTGAAAACGGGTAAATAACCGTCCCATCACTTCCTCTGGAATACCGGGGCCGGTATCGCTAATGTCAAGGCAGACCTCCTGACCCTCTATTCCGGCGCTAACCAACACCCAACCCTGCTGAACATAACGGCAGGCATTATCGAATAAATGACCTAACGCCTGTTTCAACAGCTCTTGATCGGCCAGCACAGGTGGCAAATCTTCAGGCAGTACCACCTTTACCTGTAGACCGCGAGTTACAAACGTTTCTCGTAACGGACGTATTGCAGCATCCACAACCGAAGCAAGATTCGTTGGCTGGATATGAACTTCAATCTGACCAGCGTCAAGGTAGGCCACCATAATGGCATTATTCACCAGCCTAGTCATCTGAAGGGAACTCTGACGCACCTGTTCAAGCATCTCGCGTAGACCGTCATCTAATCCCGATCCAGCCTGCCGTAACGCCAGTTCGAGATAGCCACGGATAACGGTCAGTGGCGTGCGCAGCTCATGAGAAATGGTGGCGATAAAATCAGTCTTTGCTCGATCAATCTGGATAGCTGAAGTGACGTCGTGCAGGACAACCACTTCACCGATCTGAAGACCATCGGGCATACAGACCGGTGCCCGTCCTACCGTAAGATGGCGATTGCCGATGGATGCAATCTTCTCTGGACGACCAAACAACTCTGAACGAATATCCTTACCGACCAGCGGCAAATCATGGATCGACAACTCCGCGCGATCGGTCAGGATCGGTCGTAACAACTGCTCGGCGGCAGGATTCAATAGTACAACGCGCCCACTGGCATCACTCACGATGACACCATCACTGATTGAGGCAAGAATTGCCCGCCGTTGTTCGGCATCGCGTTGCACCGCTTCGTAGAGGAGGGCATTCACCAATGCCACCGCCGTCATGTTGGCAATCGCTTGCAGATGTGGCAACACCGCAGTCGAAAAAGCATCCTGTTCTGGATGGGCAAAAATAAGAGAACCGATCGTCTGTTGTTCGTGCCGGAGGGGAACGGCAAGCGCACTCTTGATGCCGCTCGCAAGCAGTAATGGATCGGTGTAAGGAATTAACTGCGCTCCGCCATTTATCGGCAATACGTTGAGATACCGACCGGTCAACGCTGCATAGCTTAACGGTGCATTCGGACGAATCCGGAACCTCCAACTATCAGTGTCTCGCACAATGGCAATCGCTTCGGTTTGCGGGAGAAGGTGAGCAGCACTGGTAGAGGCTATCTGTAAAATAGCTTCGACCCGTAATTCCTGATTCAGTTGACGACTCGTTTGGTAGAGATGTAAGAGATGGGAAGTCATCTGATTGAAGGCCACCGCTAATCGTCCCAATTCATTCGTGTCATTGACAGTGCTACGCCGGTCGAGATCACCTGCACTGACCGCATCAGCGACCGCCACCAGGTCATCGAGCGGACGAGTGATCCGGCGTGCAACCCAACCACCCACGAATACTGCGGTCAGAGCCAGCAAAGCTGTCACACCTACCACTGCATTGCGACTACTGGCCCAGGCACTCAGAATAAAATCGCGTGACAAACCAACGACGAAATAACCATTTTGCGCACCACGAAGCAACAACGGTGCATACACAAGCTGATACTCGTAGTCACCAAGACGAGCAGTCGTCAACAATGAACAGGTCGGTATCCCAACTCTTTCAACTGGAGTGACGACCCGACCACGAAGACTACCGATGTCGAGACAGGTTCCCAGGGTATTATATTGAGCTAACTTCTCGATCTGGGTTTGATCGAGGCGGAGTTGCGATACAAAACTCTCCGGTACCGTTGCAGCCAATGGTAAACCATTGTTATCAAACCAGGCAGTCACTGCTGCTTGACTGCGATCTTGCAAGAACGCCAGTGTACGATCAAGCCGTTGAGCCACCAGCACACCACCAACAACCTGGGGTGGCGTGTTATCGTCAATGCGGACAGTAACAGGCACGACGGTAAAGAAATGTAGTACTTCACGGCCATCAGACTGTTGAAATGCGATCAGGCCACTATATTTATCGCCGATCACCTCACCGGTGCCAACCGGTGTCTGCTCACCGCGTAATACCTTCTCGATGAATGGCAAACCGGACAGATTCGTCCCGATATACTTCGTCGGCTCATCACCATCCCTGGCTCGTTCCCAATCGAGCAAAGCCTTCCCAGTCTGATCAAAAACGATCAGTCGATCAGGAGTTACATTTTCGTTACTCTGACCAAGCGTCCAGAGGCTGCGCATAGCTAACGCTAATCCATCTGCATCCCGACGGATAATCGCATCAACGACTGCCGGTGCACCGGTATCAGCATTAGCTGCGGTGAATACAATCTGACCGAGGTAGGCGATATTGCTAATTTCGCGCGCAGCCAGCGCTTCAGCAAAATTACGTGCTACCTGACCCAATTGATTATTGAAGCGTTCCTGCCAACTCCCTGCTACTAACGTTATCGCAATACCAGAACCAATCAGCATCACGATAACGGTCAAAAGCAGGTATGGCAAGATGATAGTGAAAAGAATGCGTGATCGAAGGATTGCGATAATCCGCTGCACAGAACACCCCCAAGCACTAGACATGGGGCAATGAATTTATTTTAGTATAGCTGATAAGACGGGGGGCTAACAGAGGGATTTATTTACAGTTTCGTTATCTATCCTAACACCCTCTAGACACTTTGGCTGTGCAATCAGTACGCACAAACCGGTAGCGATCTGCGTATACCTATGACGAGCGCTGCCTTACCGGCAAGGCAAAGGCAAAGGTACTGCCGAGACCTTCGCGACTCTGAAGCCAGATCTTCCCTTTATGCGCCTCAACCGCCAATTTACAAAAGGTAAGCCCAAGACCCGTTCCACGCGACTTTTGTTGTTGTACCTGCCCAAACTTTTCAAAGATACGGGCATGATACTGTGGTGGAATTCCCGGCCCTTCATCACGCACCCAGTAAATCAGCCATTCACCAGCCTCCATTTCTGGCAGGGCAAAGGGAAGATCAGGATGCACGTCACCAGCAACATGAGAAGCGAGCGCGAGATAGCGCCCCCCAATCGTTACCATCCCCCGCTCTGGCGAAAATTTCACTGCGTTATCGATCAGATTTTGCAATACCCGTACAATCTTATCGCGATCGGCCTCAATTGGCGGTAAGCTGATTGCCAGGTTTTGCACTAGATTAATGCGACGTTGTTGAATTGACGCCCGCAAGCGTTCGATAGCTTCATCAACCAGCGCATAAGGCGAGAGTGGTTCAAGGTTCAGGTTCATTCGGCCTTGCTCCATCTTACTGATGTCGAGCAAGGTATTGACCATCTCCAGCATCGTCTGACTGCCCTGATAGGCAATCCCCAGCAACTCGCGCTGCTGTTCCGAGACCGGCCCCCCCAGACCACGCAGCATCATCATAATGCCATTCATAATAGCAGTCAGTGGTGCACGGAGATCATGGATGAGCATGCCGGTATAATCTTCCCGAAGTCGGGCCAGCTCACGATCCTTCGCAATATCTTCAAACAGCGCCAGCCGACCGATCTGCATATTGGCAGTATCGAGCACCGGCAACGTGGTATGGCGCACATAACGCACCGGACCATCGTTCAACTCGATCTCGATCACGCGATGGGATGCACCTTCATTGAGCCATGTTGGCTCTTCAACCACCAGTGCTCTACTCATCAATTCGTCGATCAATTCATCAAGCTGACATCCGATCAACGACTCACGGGAACGGTGAAAAATTTGTGCCGCCGCCGGATTACTGGCTACAACAACACCTCGCATATCAGCCATCAGGATACCATCATTGGTCGAATTGACAATGGCTTCAAAGCGATCACGAACGGTACTAACCTGCTGAAACAGGCGTGCATTCTCAATTGCGATCCCGATTGTAGCCGCCATCCGAGTAAGCCGGATCGCTTCCTCTTCGGTAAAATGACCGGTACGTTTATTGAGCAATTCAATAACGCCGATAGTACGACCTTTTACAACAATCGGCACACAGAGAATTGAGTGTACGTTGTAGCCGATTCCATCACTAACTGCACGGTAAAACCGTGGATCGCTCTCAGCATCGTGCACAATGGCATACTGCTGTGTACGTGCCACATCACCGACAATGCCCGCACCAGCAGGTACACGCAAGCCAACGAGCTTTTCCTGTCCCTCTTCCAGCGTCATCACGAAGACCAGTTCGCCAGTTTCATCATCGAGCATGAGTAACGAACCGGCATCAACGCGGAAGAACTGGTTGATCTTCTCCATCACCAGATGGTAAATTTCGCGCGGATCAAGAGATGAGGTAACAGCCGCCGCAATATCGTTCAGCGTAGCCAGCTCGGCCTCGCGCCGTGATGCCTCTTCGATCATACGAAATGAAGTGATTGCCGCCGCAAGCTGGCTGGCCATCAGGCGCGCCACACTGATTTCTTGATCATCGAAGTGTCGTATTTGGCCGAGGGTAGCAAACGCCAGCGCCCCGATAACTGTATCTTGAGCCACCAAAGGAATAACCAGTAATGAGCGAACCTGCGCTTCGTTCAGCATCCCCAACAGTTGCAAGACAACCGGTGAACGATCACCAGGCTGTGGCATGGTAGTCAGATCGAGAATCTGGTACGGTTGCCGCTGTTGGAATGCCTGCTGTATGAGTGGCAAATCACGCAATGGAATGGGCGGTGGTAGGGAAATGCGGGGTGGGAAGGTACTTACCAGAGAAATCGTCTCACCGGCGGGATCGAGGAGCAGTACACCACACAATGATACACCCAAACCCTGAACAAATTCGTTCAAGGTCAACATAAGAAGCTCATCGAGAGTAGCTGCCGTCTCAATCGCAGTTGCGATGCGGAGCAAACCTTGCGTATTCATCGCCGATTGTGCAAGCGAAGATTCCGGATCACTCATAACGCTTTATGTATTTCCAATTAGACGATAGATCGGTGCCATTTCTGTTCCATTGTGAAGATTTACGGGCGTGAGCGGATCGAGCGTAAACCGTCCAGATGGAACTATTTTCAGCACCGTATCAGACACCACAATTTCATCATTACGTGCCAATTGACACAACCGCCGTGCTTCACGCAAGGCTGTACCACTCCATATCATGGTAGCCGATTGCGCCTGACCGACAACACCGACCATCAACTGGCCGGTCGTAATCCCGATCGCCAGCGGCAGGTCAACACCAAACTGCTGGCGCCACTGAATTCGCAAGCGAGCAACTGTGGACTGAATCTGCTGGGCCACCTGAAGCGCTCGGACTCCATCATCGAATTGTGGCTGGGGGAAACCAAATGCCGCGCTGAAACTTATCCCATCTAGGCTCATGTATGCCCCTTGATGTTGATAGACAATGAGACGGCATGCGCTGTCGAACGAAGTGGCAACGTCTTCATACCACTGCTGCGCAGTGAGACCGGTTAGACGCTCTACACTCCGCAAGCATCCATAGACCAGCGTTACCGTGATCACCTGCGGCTGGATTGCCTGCATCAGCTTTGCACGCTGTGCAATCAGTGTGCGCATTGACTCCGGATCAAGATGTTTTTCAAGTATTTGGCGGGCATGAGCCTGCTGTTCTGGTTCGACAATTCCTTCGTAGCGGTAATGAACCAGCATCGTTACCGCGTAGGCCGCTAACACTGAAACCAACGCCAGGGCATGTTGGCTATAGTGATACGGTGCAGGATCGGCCAGGGTTAAGACACCAAGGGAATGATCGCCGTGAAAGAGCGGCACTGCTAGAGCTGATCGCATCAATTCAAGCCCTGGTGTAGGTACCCAGCGTGTATCACGTTCAATATCATCAATGATTGCACCGCGCCGGGACCGTAATACCCAACCGGCCAGTCCATGCTTTAAGATGGGTATTGAAGCAAGATTAAGTGGCAAGACATCACCACCACTCAGCGTCACACGCATACGAATGGTAGATGTAGCATCATCAATCAGTAAGAATGTCCCGTGTTCAGATTCGGTAAGCTCAGCAGCGATGCGCAAAAGCTGCACGAGTGCTTGTTCGAGGTTGGGCTGTTCAGCCATACGCTCAGTGATGTGCTCGAAGAGGGCTAATCGACGTTGATCGCGCTCGGCCCATTGACGATAAATCGACGTCTGGAGATACGCCGTGAAGATAGTGGCAATCTGTTCGAGCAACTGCTGTTGATCATCGTTCAGCCGCACATCTGCACCGGCAAGCATAACACAGAGTGCACCGATTGGCGTTTGCTGTACCCATAACGGCCAACTGATCACCGTGAGTGGTTGTGAAGACGCGGTACTGATCAACTCCCGCATCTGCACACTCGAAAAACGTACCGAATGACGCTCACGAAGTGCACGTCCAATCGCACTGCTATTGATGTCAAAGACTGTTGATCGGTTAGCCTTCCCAACACCCCACGCGGTCGATGGTACCAGTACAGCACGTTCTGCATCGTAGAGGAGGAACACAACCCCATGAACTGGCAGATGTTCAGACATCGCCTCGGCAACTGCACTGAGCATCGCCTCATGATCAATCACAGTACTGAGACGGCTGACAAGCGTGGTCAGTGTTGTAGAACGTGGTACAGCAACTATCGCATCGGTCACCGTCTGGCGCAGTGCAACCAGTGGGTCGTTGTCGGTCAGAGGCGGTAGATCGGCCTGTAATATGCGCTGAGCGTGATCGCGTACTTCACTCAGCGCATAGCGGAGACTGATCCACGCTGCTATCGACAGGGCTAAGCCAACGATACTGCCGAAGAGAAGCGCTACGATCAACCGTAGCGTTGGCCCTCCATTGCTCTGCTGCTGAGCTACATCAACCAGCGCATAGAAAAGCAGACCAAGCGCAATTCCGCCAGTCAGGGTGAGGGTGAAGATACGATGAACGGTGCTGCGCGGTAGATACACGGTGGCCCCACGAATTCGTTAAGTGATCGGTCTCGTCATCTCATGAACGTAAAAATGATTGGATATGTTGTGCTTATTATATACAGTTTCGTAAAAAAGATGACCACTTCACAAGTGTGAGTGGTCATCACTATGGAGCGGGAGACGGGGATCGAACCCGCGACCTACACCTTGGCAAGGTGTCGCTCTACCAACTGAGCCACTCCCGCCCATTACTAGAAATATTATACACTATCTAAACAGGTTGTCGAATCGTGCCATGTTGCCGGATCAGGCATTGGTATAATATACGGGCGCCGCACTGCTGCACTCTAACCCTTACGAGTAGAGCAATGGCAACAACCCTTTTGATTCTCGACTTTTCCGGCACGCTTAGCCTTGAGGCCGTTCGATTTGGAACATCAGCACGGTTGGCAATGGCATTACAACAATCGGGGTTGCAGGCGCTAGGAATCGATACCGAGCGCTATTGGAATGATCTGGTCGTACCAACCTGGGTGGAAGGGAGTACTACCCGCATCGGGCTGAGAGCATTGCTAAGCCGCAAACTCCAGGAACGCGGCATCCCTTTAGCGACAGCAGTACGATCTGCCGGTCGCTTTACCCGTGCGTATATGGCAGCCTCGGTCATTGATCCGGCATGGCAGCCACTCTTTGCGATCCTCCAATCCAGACCGCAGATTATCCCACTCATCGCAACCGATCACTATGCCGAAGCAACATTCCAGATTGCCGGTGAACTGGCAACCTTGGGTTGGTCAGCCAGAGCATTACGTCGGGAACATAACCGGATCAAGCGGGTGCGCGTCGGCCCGTTGCAGCATACAGCATTGGCGTTCATTGCCAATTCAGCCGATCTCGGAGTTGCTAAAGCCGACCCTCGCTTTTGGCAGTATGTGCAGATCGGGCTACCTGAGCGTGTGACGCAGGTGATCGTTGTCGATGATTTTGGCGCCAATGAAAATCTAGCCGATTTTTATGCCGATCCGACGCGAGTCGAACGCCGTCGTCAACAAACGATCAGTGCCATTGAAGAGGTATTTCACGTTTCGGTGCAGATGATCTGGTTTACGCTGGATCGCAGGATCGAAGAGATTATCCAGAAAATAACCGGCAGCGGATGATTGTGGGTTCCCTTTTTCTTTTCACGACGTTACGGCATTCCTTTCTGCGCTCCACAGCTTTAACGCTTAGCGTCTATCGAGAATACCTGATCGCAGAAGAAGATCGGTTGGGGCACAGCGCTGCTACACCCGTCCATCGATCAGGTTTCATCCGCCGTACCGTGAGCCGATGATTCAGATAGGTGCTAAGGGCTGGGCGCACGGGCCTCCGGCCCGCATCCTGCACGAGTGTCCCGTGCCGATGATTCAGATAGGTGCTAAGGGCTGGGCGCGCGGGCCTCCGGCCCGCATCCTGCACGAGTGTACCGTGAGCCGATGATACAGATAGGTGCTAAGGGCTGCCGCAAGGCAGAGCGCGGGCCTCCGGCCCGCGCACCCAGAGAAGAGGGTTACTGTTCAGACTCGTTTAGAAGTCCATACCGGCGCCAGCCCCTGGCGTGGCCGCAGGCTTCTCCTCCGGGATGTCGGTAATCAGCGCCTCAGTGGTGAGGATCATACCGGCAATCGAAACCGCATTCTGAACAGCACTGCGCGTTACTTTCACCGGGTCGATAATACCCTGCTCGATCATGCTGCCGTACTGGCCGGTCAGCACGTTATAGCCAATGGTCTTATCGCCCTTCTCCTCCTGCAAGCGGCGGACGTTCGCGATAATGACCGAACCGTCCTCACCGGCGTTGCGAGCGAGGATACGGAGTGGCTCTTCGAGCGCACGGCGCAGGATTTGCAGACCGACCTTTTCATCTTCGTGGGCGACCTGAACATTATCGAGCGCCGGAATAGCGTTCAGCAGCGCCACGCCACCACCGGGGACAATACCCTCTTCGACCGCTGCACGAGTTGCGCTCAGCGCATCCTCGACCCGGTGCTTCTTCTCCTTCAGCTCAGGCTCCGTAGCGGCACCGACTTTGATCACTGCCACACCACCGGCCAGCTTCGCCAGCCGCTCTTGCAGCTTCTCACGATCAAAGTCGCTGGTTGTAGTGGCAATCTGAGCGCGGATCTGCTCAATTCGGGCACGGATAGCAGCCTCATCACCACGGCCCTCGATAATCGTCGTATCGTCCTTAGTCGCGATAACCTTGCGCGCACGGCCCAGGTCTTCAATCGTCGCACTATCGAGCTTGCGCCCAATCTCCTCGCTGATAACGGTACCGCCGGTGAGGATAGCAATATCTTGCAACATTGCCTTGCGGCGATCACCGAAACCAGGCGCCTTAACCGCCAACGCATTAATCGTGCCACGCAGCTTGTTCACAACTAGCGTCGCCAGGGCCTCGCCATCAACGTCCTCGGCGATGATGACGAAGTTCTTCGTCACCTGCAACACCTTCTCAAGGACGGGGAGGATCTCTTGGATGCTGCTGATCTTCTTATCGGTGATCAGGATGTAGGGATCATCAAGCTCGGCTTCTTGCCGCTCGACGTTGGTTACCATGTAGCCAGAGATGTAACCGCGGTCGAACTGCATACCCTCGGTGTATTCCTTTTCGAAGGTAACACCCTTCGATTCTTCAACGGTAATGACACCGTCCTTACCGACCTTCTCCATGACCTCGGCGATCAGCTCACCGATCTCACTGTCAGCCGCCGAGTTGGTCGCCACATGCGCAATGTCAGCCCGATCGCGAACCGGTACGGCGCTTGCCTTGATAGCCGCAACCAGTGCCTCGGCACCCCGATCAAGACCGCGCTTGAGGAGCATTGCGTTGGCGCCTGCCGCGACAACCTTCAGACCTTCGGTGACGATGGCCTGTGCCAGTACGGTCGCTGTCGTTGTACCGTCACCGGCAACGTCGTTGGTCTTGGTGGCCGCTTCCTTAAGCAGTTGCGCACCCATGTTCTCGAAGGGATCCTTCAGCTCGATCTCCTTCGCTACCGTCACACCGTCGTGGGTTACTGTCGGCGAACCAAACTTCTTATCAATTGCGACATTGCGCCCGCGCGGACCAAGGGTGGTCTTCACCGCATCGGCAACAATATCGACACCACGCTTCAAAGCGCGACGCGCTTCTTCGTTGAAATAAAGCTGCTTTGGCATAGGATCTATAATCCTCCTGTGAGAATAGCACTACTTACGCGACAATACTTATTCCTGGACGATACCCAGAATGTCCTTCTCCGACAAGATCAGGTACTCAACGTCATCGAGCTTGAACTCGGTGCCACTGTACTTGGCAAAGATCACCCGATCGCCAACTTTAACGTTCATTGGGATCAGTTTGCCGTTGTCATCGCGGCGCCCCTCGCCTACAGCCAGCACCGTGCCTTCCATAGGACGTTCTTTGCTAGCCGTATCGGGCAGGAAAATACCGGCTTTTGTCTTCTCTTCACGCTCAACCGGCTTAACTACTACCCGGTCGCCAAGAGGTCGGATGCGGAAATCCGCCATAGCTGCTATCCTCCGTTTACTATGTCTCAGGATACGTTTCGCTGCAACTGATTAGCACTGTCAACACGAGAGTGCTAACCCGTTGGTAATAGTACACAAGATCAGCCGATTTGTCAAGTCAATGTTAGCACTCAGCAACAGAGATTGCTAGCAGGTTTCGATGGAACCACGAGATGCAGAGATGACGAGACACCATCGTTTGACGATGCCAGGAAGCGCAACAACTGATGCATCCCAATGTACGGCTGTGATAGGGAGATGTCGGAGCGGCGCTTCCTCCCACTTTACGCAGTAGGAATGATGAAAGATGATTCCAGGCGCAGTACGCATCATCCATGCTGTGCTCTGTGGTTTTATTTCCCACCGAGAGCACAGAGGTTTGAGAAAGAATCTCTGTGTACTCTGTGTGCTCCGTGGTTTTATTTCCCACCGAGAGCACAGAGAGCACAGAGATTTGAGAAAGAATCTCTGTGTACATGCCATGCGGGCCGGAAGCCCGCGCACCCAGGTACCGTCCTGACGACGCTTCTCCCCTTCCCGTCCGTTCGCGATACGGCGACGATGCTGAAAACACTGTTTCAACTGCGTGCCGATCCGAATAGCCGTCTCACAGTGCAACGGTGGCAACCCATGCACGATGACATCTTGCCCACTGCCGGACGATCTGGTTATGATATACATAACATGTAGCGATAGACACCAGTTTTCATCGGCGAGATCGGTCTCGCCTACGAATGAAGCACATTGTATGGATGAACTCTTTGCGTTACACTGGAACGGCCAACCCTTTATCCTCTTCAGCCCGCCGCATCTAATCGCCTTGATGTGCGTTGTACTGGCCTGTTTGTGGATACTGGGGCCGGGTCGTCGGTTATCACCAACCGCTGGGCGTATCTGGCGGTATACGCTGGCAGGCATTCTCGCCATCAATGAAATAGCTTACAATGTCTGGTTCTGGGTCCACGGCCTCTGGTCGATCCAGTACATGCTGCCGTTACACCTCTGTATGCTGTTCACCTGGCTCAGCGTGATTATGCTGCTTACACGCAGCTACCGCATCTTCGAGTTTGCCTATTTTATGGGTATCGGCGGTGCAATCCAGGCCCTGCTCACACCCGACATCGGTGTGTATGGCTTCCCGCACTTCCGCGCCTTTCAGAGTTTCATCTCACACGGAGGTATTGTGCTGGCAGCGCTGAGTATGATCACGCTGGAAGGGTACCGTCCCACTTGGCGATCGGTGGGACTGGTGATTGTCGGGGCAAATCTTTATATGGTCGCAGTCGGCGTGGTGAACTGGCTCCTCGGCAGTAACTATCTTTTTCTAGCGCATAAGCCATACACGCCGAGTCTGCTCGATCTGCTCGGACCGTGGCCGTTCTACATTATCTGGATGGAGGTCCTCGGCATTATAACGATTCTCATCCTCTACCTGCCGTTTGCCATTATCGATCTGCGTCAGAGATCACCAATAATTGCGAGCAAACGATGACGATAGTCGGCGCCCGCCAATACATTCCAGCATTCGGGCAACTCGGCTCGCAAGGTCGCCCATTCAGCCTCTCTTTCCGCCATGTATTCTGCGACCGCGGTATGGTGTACAGTGTACGGCGCCAGAAGACCGCGTGCGACACTAATATCGTTCAATGCGCCGAGATGATCCTGAAAATCGATCAGTGGTTGCAAGAGATCATTCAACCGCTCACCAACAATATCACCGATCAGCTCGAGCGCATAGCGCAGGCGCTTACCAGCGATCCGCATGGCATGCAGGCTGGCATCATCTTCGGGTAAGCCGTTGCGGTCATACGAACGAAGCGCCTCATAGTGTGCATACAGCATACTTCCGGCCTGATCGCGCACTCGTGGTCGGTCATCCCAACCCGTAGAAAAACACGCCAGTTGCGCTAACCCCCGCAGCTCACGTTCATACTGATCGCTTGAAAGATGAGCGAGCAGTTCGGCGTGTGCAGCCATTCGCTCGGCGCGTACCGCCTCGATAATCGGCTCTAAACCAAGAATATTGCGATGAGTCATGTCGCTCAGCAATACATCACGGTCACGGATAGCGCTTGCTTCGCGGGCCAGTGTGCGTACCATTTCGGTTGCCCGCTTAGCAGGCTTGACCGGTACAACCGGCGCAAGTAAACGGAGGGCTGCACGTATCCGGCGCGTCGCCACGCGCAGATCGTGAACCGCCTCGATGGTTTCGTCATCTTTCACTGCCCGCGCCGTCTGTTGCAGTCGTCGGAGGTGCCGACGCAAGACAACTCGTCCTAATTCAGCAAAGGACACCTCACCCGAAGCGTACCAATACGGTAGTAACTCAGTCGGCTCATCTTCACCGGCAACCGCTTCGACAACAGAACCCTCACTCTGTACCACTATTTCCGGTCGCGTACCGAACACACGCTCCCACAAATCTGCTTTGGCCGATGCCCGCTCGGCATCAACCGCAGCATGAGGACCACTTACGATCAGGCGTAGGCGACCATTCTGCGATGCTACCTGAACCTGCGTCGTTTGCGTTTGGCTGTAGTCGAAGCCATCAGCGACCCGAACGATTGCGGCGAGTTGGAGGGCTAGCCTGCGATGCCGTTTCTTGAGGCACAACACGGAGGGTTCGATCTGAAAGCGCGGTTTCCGCCGGTGAAGAGCGATAATTGCCCCTAAGATAGCCTGTGTAACCGTATCACCTAGTGAATGGCGCAAAACAATGTCGCGGCCAACCAGATGATGCTCAGCCGGATCGGTCGTTAAACCGACGTTGTGCAACAAAGCACCGGCTTCGACCAGATCGCGATCGGTCGCTGACCAGCCGTGCTTCGGTTGCAACGCATCAAACAAGGTTAAGGCATGCTTGGCTACCTGGCGGGCATGAACTCGATCAACCCGATACTGTGTGAGAAGCTGCTCGAGGTAGTCGTCAAGATGAGTGATATTGGTCATGTTAATCTCTCCAGGCCACCACTCGCATACAAACGACATCAACGACGTTGTAACAATGCCATTCCCCGCTCGAGCTTACTCTGACGTTCAGGAGTTAGCTTGATCAACGAGCGGAGTGCATTCACTAATTCGGTGAGATCGTAGACCGATCCGGCAGGCAAGACTTCAAGTTCCAGTTCGCAAATCGGGGCCTGATGCTGTCCGGCATAAATAGTACCTCGATCCAGACAAATTTCGACCCGATCACGTCCATCACGCATCGCATGGATGATCCGGCGTGTCGTCTCGATAGTGAGCAATGGACGAACCGGCGCACCTAACAGCAAGGCCTGAGCCAGATCACGAGCCGGCCCAGCCGGCCAATGCACAGGATTGGGATCATCGCCGGGAAATTCAAACTCTGCCCGATGATGAATACCGTTTTCATCGAGGCGAGCTGGCCCTTTAAGGGTAATGATCGAGCGATGACCGATCTGGCGAACGCGCAACCCATAGCGAGCCTGCGCCAGCCGACCATCAGCACTGTCGTAATAAGTATTGCGCTGATGTTCGGCAGCCATAGTGCGAAGCGTGTACGGACCGAGTGCATTCAGTGCAGCTAGCCGATCCAGATCGGCAGCACTGACCTTGAATTTGGCTTCAATTTCCACAGCAATCCTCTCTGAGTTATGGTACTGAAGCAGGAGCCGAGGTATCTCGATATAAGTGATGAAGACGACCCTTTATCCCACTATGTACATTCTACCTACTACATTATAGCGCGCCTTCCATGAACCGGTAAGAGAGTGGTTTTGAAATCGTCCGACGCTGCTGTCGATACCCCCCAACTCCTGTAATCACCCGGAACGCTAGCATCCGGCCCGCGTTCGGTGGTAGGCGATAACCAAGCATCGGCTGGTGTATCACATCTTCGGCAAGCGACGGGCCAAAAGGGTGGAACCTACCCCTAGCGCAGGAAGTTTCTGCTGCCCTGAAGTGCCTATAGCAGTGGCATCTCCTCTTTAGAGCATGATCAAAAACCTGGGCTTTTGCTGAGGCGCGACCGTAGGAATGTTGGCAAGCAATCGACCCTCACCATCTCCCTTGCCCCCTTTCAACTCCCACACGGGGCGAGGAAGGGGAGTAGCATGGCTGGCGCGAAAGTATGTTGGCAACCTCTCATGCAATGATTGCGCGGGTACGGTGCATGACCAATAAGAAATCTGGGTTTTTGATCAGGCTCCTGGAAGGCCGGAAGTGGGTCGTGCGAGAGTCCCCTGGTACGAGTGAGGGAGGCGTAAAAATCCGCTCCTCTTGCGTACTAATGGCCTGATGAGTCCAGAAAAGAGGGATAGCGGTCGCACCTGTCGCTGATCTTCTTCCTGCTTAACTCGATTCGGCGGTACGCCGTCGCCAGCGCTGGCGGAGGATGGAGAGAGCATTACGCTGGTAGAACAGCCACTCGATCAGCAGCATGATCAGAGCGGCCAATGCCAGCCAGCGCCAAATCTCCTGGCGGCCATCGCGCTCGCGGGCAACCGTGCTTTGCGCCCCGCTAAGCTGAGGAATGGTTAAGTCGCGCTGAGGAGCTATCCGCGACTCGTTTGGCGCAAACAGATTAACCGCAAAACGACGGCTGGCAATCACGGTATTACCACGCCGTTCTTCAAGGGTATAGATACCGGGCAGATCGGTATTGGTGTAAAAGGTCTGGTTCGCTCGTATCTGCACCAGTCCATCGCGCGAACTAACGACCTGACCATCTGGACGAATGATCCGTACCTCCTCAATGCTGCTATCAACCGGTGCCACAATTGGTTGACCGGTAGTGAGTTGGAGACTGCTCACCGGTAGGAGATACTCGATCATGTTGGAAAGGAGGATCGGAAACGCGATATTCAGCGGAAGATCAGACGCATGGAGATCAAAGGCCAATACCACAATGCGCCTGCCCTCACGTTCGCCGGCTAGCAAGAGTGGCCCCCCATCGCTATCGACGATAACCCGCGCCCACGAACCGGAAACGATGCGCGGTGCACGCAAAATATTGACATCGGTGAAGCGTACATTGCGCAAGATCGGGTCTTCGAGAGCGGTCGGACGAACGAGCGGGAAGTCGAATTCACCGGTTATCGAGAAGAGTTCAGTGCTTTGCAGAGGGCCGATAAAGAGCAGGTTACCAGGTGGCAGTGTCGCAGGAACGGTTCCATCGAAGATCGTCAATGGAATTTCAGCCGCGCTTTCGGGGAATGTGGTGGTTGTCGTTGGTACCTGCACCACTTCCAAACCAGGCAGCAGGGAAAGACCGGTTTGCAGGAAGCGATTGCCATCGCTGACCAATCGTACCCGCACCGTTTCTCGTTGTGGACTAACCGCGTAAGCCCGATCATCGACCGGCAGGGCATCACGCTCATCGAGGCGTGCTTCGATAATACTCACTGTTGCTGGGATCGGTTGAGTTAAGCTCTGCTCGCGCCCTGGTTCAATAGTTAGATCAATTGCAAAGTCGAGTTTCCCATCGAGATAGATCGACATGCGACGAGTAACCGGTTTATCCCCGTAATTTGTTGCCTGCACAAATAGAGTCTGCTCGAATGCGCCGGGTTGGAGGGCAATCGCGTTGATCGCCACATTGTCGGCGGAGCGTCCGATGGGGAAATAGCGCACTCGCGCCGGAACACGCAGACCATCGGGAATCTTAACGTTACCGTCGGAGATAATAGCTACCTCACTGTCGGGTTCACGGGCGGCGAGGGCCGAGGCCAGCGTCAGCGCCTGGCTCAGATCGGATTGGTTGCTGTAGCTTGGTTGAATCTGCTCGATGACACGCCGTAGCTCGCGACGATCACTCGATGAGGCAATGGGTGCTTCCATCTGACCGCCGATTGCAATGATCGTTGCCCGACCATTGTCGGGCAACTGGTCAATCAGTGCCATCGCCTGCCGCCGGGCTGCCTCAAGGCGGGAAGGTGGTTCATCAGTGGCCAGCATACTGGTCGAGCGGTCAAAGATAATGATCAGGTTTGCGCCGCTGATACCAGTGACCGGAATAAATGGACGGGCCAGAGCCAATACCAGCAACAGCATGAGTAGTAACTGCAACAGCAATAACAGATTGCGGCGCAATTTTTGCCACGGTGCATTGGCTTCGATGTCGCGCACCATGCGTTGCCAGAGGAAGGTTGACGAAACTACACGCTCTTCCCTGCGTAGCTTGAGCAAATACATGGCCACAATCATCGGGCCAACAATCGCCGCTGCGATCAATGCTAGAGGAGCCAGAAATGACATAGAACCTGCTCGGATGTGATTGGGTAGCCAACATTCTGCCGGCTACACTACCTGATCATGCTTGCTTAATCATTTGCACAGCGACACGTTCAGCAGCGAATGGTGCTTCGCCACGGGCAATAAGATCGCGCAATTCGGCAATCGCTGTATGCAGGGCCGCATCAGTCGCGGGATCGGTTTGGGCAATACCACGTGCTTCGTACTCGGCGAGATCGACCAGTTCGATCTGAAGACGGTCGGCACTCACAATGAGATCAATTTCCAAATCTTCCGTTTCAATCGCTGTTTCGCCGATCCGTGCCGGAAGGGCCAGATTGCAATACCAACCGCGAATGGCGCCATCAGGTCGTTGCACACGGAAGATGTTATACCAGCGATCGGTGTAAAATGTTTCGATCAAGGTATCGCCCGGTTCGATACTAAACAGACCGAGATCAACCGGGCCCAGGCGCCATTCGGCGCACACGGTTACACTCCGCTCATCACGCTCGATCACCGTTGCCGGGTAGCGAATCGTCTGACCTTTTGCCGGTTTGATCAAACGGACTTCGATCATCGCACAATACCAGCGCGTCGCAACTGCGTGAAGACAAACTCTTCAATCGGAATAGCCGTATTTACCGGCACATACCGGATTCCCCGCCCACTGCAAAACGTCTCAATCTCTTGCTGCCAGCTTTGCAGTGACTCACGGTAGCGCTGAAGCACATCAAGATCGGCACTGATCTCAACCGCCGGTCCGCCTTCGCTATCAACCAGACGGATGTCACCTTCAATTGGCGGATCGATCTCTTGCGGTGCCAGGATGTGCATAATCGTAATTTCAAAGGGACGTGCCGTAAGCGCACGCAAAGCATCGCGCCAGCCCGGATCAAACAGATCAGAGCAGAGTAAGAGCGGGCCGGCGCTGCGGGCAGTCTGAAGATAGGTACGGCAGAACTGCGTCAGGTTCACGGTACTACCGACCTTAAGACGCTGCAAAAACTCAAACAGTGCCACTGCCCCACGCTTGCCACGAATCCCACTGACCGCCGCCGGACGACCACCAAACGCCGTGACATTCACCCGATCAAGATTACTTAGCGCAATATAGCCAAAGGTAGCAGCGATCTGGCGGGCATAGTGAAGCTTTTCTGGGTTGCCCCAGGCCATACTGCGACTGGTATCTACCAGCAGGTGGACGTTTAACTCCTCTTCGGCAACGAACAGTTTGAGGTAGAACCGCTCAGCACGTGCGTAGAGATTCCAGTCAATTTGACGAATATCATCGCCAGCCGTGTATGGCCGAAAATCGGCAAACTCAACCGACGAGCCACGTTTCGGGCTTCGTCGTTCACCTTGCAGATCGCCCGCCATTGCACGTCGGGTTTGCAAAGCCAGACGATCAAGCTTGCGCAGAAACGTAGCGGTGAGCAATGGCTCAGCCATCACTCCTCCTTGACCGCTTCCAAAACGCCTTTCACCACATCATCAGCACTGATGCCCTCGGCCTGAGCCTCAAAATTGAGCACCACCCGATGGCGTAATGCCGGCAACGCGGCCAGGCGCAGGTCACCAAACGAGACGTTGTAACGTCCATCGAGCAGCGCTAAAATCTTACCGGCCAGGATCAGGGTTTGCATCCCACGGGGTGATGCGCCATAACGCACGTACTGTTTGGTGATTGCCGGGGCATCTTTGCTCTCTGGATGGGTAGCAGTAATCAGGCGGGCCGCGTAACTCAAGACATGGCTGGCAATCGGCACCGTGCGCGCCAGTTCTTGCATTTGCAAGATCATCGGCCCATCGGCAACATGGCGCGCTGTTGGCTGGAGCGCACCGGTTGTTCGTTGCGCAATTTCGACCAATTCGGCAGCAGAAGGGAAGGCGACGTTAATCTTGAAGAAGAAGCGGTCGAGTTGCGCTTCTGGTAACGGATAGGTTCCCTCCATCTCTAGTGGGTTCTGGGTCGCCAGCACAAAGAACGGTTGTGGCAATTTATGGATCGTTTTGGCAACCGTTACCGTGCGCTCCTGCATTGCTTCCAGCAGGGCCGATTGGGTCTTGGGAGTAGCACGGTTGATCTCATCGGCCAGCACCAGGTTTGCGAAGATGGGGCCAGGCTCGAAACGAAATGACTTGTGGCCGTGGGCATCTTCGCTGATCAGCGTGGTACCGATAATATCAGCCGGCATCAAGTCGGGCGTAAACTGAATGCGCGAGAACTTGCAATCGATGACATCGGCCAGTGTGCGCACCAGCGTGGTTTTGGCGAGACCGGGAACGCCTTCCAACAGCGCGTTACCACCGGCCAGCAGGGTAATAATGACTTGCCGAATCAGTTCGTGCTGACCGACGATGACCTGCGAAACTTCGGCTTCAATCTGTTGCGCACGCTGCCGAAACTCTTCCGGCGACATCATCACCCCAGTTTGGGGAACATCAGTCATGCGGTTCTCCTTTGTTATGGTTCAAGGCGCGAGAAGTATTCGCGCACGAGGTCTTGCAAATAGATCGGTACACTGCCGCGGTCGAGCGCTTCAGTGGCAGTCCGCTGGTATTCGGGAAAGATTTGTTCGTAAGGAACAACTGAAGGATTGTTTAACCCGCTTTGTTGACCCTGACCAGGACGCACTTCGCTGCTTCCACCACTGTTCTGCTGACCCGGAATGAAGTCAGGTTCACCCTGTTGACCAGAGGGGCGGAACGGCTGATAAACCAGGTCGTTGTTTCCGCTCTGACCCTGCTGCGTAGCCGGACGATTCGGATCGACGTTTCCCGGCGCATTGCTCTGTTGCTGGCCGAGGTTTGCTGCCGTTGAACCGCCACCCTGACCGGGCTGACCCTGCTGCCCCTGACCAGGTTGACCTTGCTGGCCTTGACCAGGCTGACCGGTCTGACCTTGCTGGCCCTGGCCCTGCCCCGCTTGCCCCTGTGCTCGCTGCCCTTGCTGGCCCTGGCCCTGCTGGGCCTGCTGGCCCTGACCATTTTGCCCGGCTTGCGCAATCTGCTGACGAGCGGTCTGCGTGTTCGCCAGTGCCTGTTGCACAGCCTGCTGATTGGCCACCGCCGCCTGAGCATTGCTCGCCTGCTGTGCGGCCTGTTGCAGTGCCTGCGCCGCCGCCTGGTTATCACCACGTTCGAGAGCCTGAGCTGCATCTTGCAGCGCCTGCGCCGTCGCCGGATCGGCTGCGGCCAGTTGAGCCGCCTGCTGCGCCAGCTCATCGGCAAGTGCCTGCCGTTCGGCGGCGCTCATTTGATTGAGGCTGTTTGCCAGATTTTCGAGTTGCTGCCGTAACTGGTCAAGCGTTGGCCGAGGCGAGGTCTGATTGTTAGAGAGTTGTTCAAGCCGCCGTGCCAATTGTTCGAGCGCCGCCTGACGGAGATCGGTTTGCGGATCGAGCCGCTGCCGAAGCTGCATTTCGGCGCGGGCAATGTCGGCCAGCGCCTCCTGTCGATCACCGGGATTGCGTGACAGTTCCTCTTGCAATTGACGCAGAATCTGCTGCAATTCCTCACGCTGTGCTGGCGTCAAGTCTTCGCGGTTCGCCAGCTCCTCTTCCAACCGGGCAAGCTGCTGGTTCACCTCTTCAATCATCTCGGCTACCGCCGCCCGTTCGGCCAGAACGCGCTCCATTGGATTGGGAAGGGTCAGTAAGGCAATCAGCGCCGCAAGCGGCAACAACGCCCACAACAGTGGTCGGCGTGGCACGCTGATCGGGAGCTGCCGCGGATGAAGCTGTGCCGCCACCGTGCAGGCGTCGGCCTGCTGATACGATGTCAGCGGTGTCGTGGCACCGGTCTCGTACAGTTCAATTGCGGTCGAGAGGCGTTCGCGCAGATTGAGCAACAGGTCAATACGCTGTGCGGCTCGACGCAGAGGAAGTGGCCTGAATACGATAAAGCCGATGATGACCATCAGCCAGAGCACGATCGGCATCAAAGCCCACCAGATCAGATTGGGGATGGGTGTTAGCCAGCCAACAGCCGCCACCAGCACACAGACCGTCAGTGCCAACCAAAGCGTGCGGCTGGCCAGCACTAAACCGTCGTTGATGCGCAATTTTATGCTTAGCGGGCGCACGTATCGGCGCACTATCTGATAGGGCGAAGGGTTCATTACCTGCGTCATTGCCTGTCCTTCCTGCTACGACGTAGCGGTTATCAGTATCGTACCACACCTATGACGCCGCAGCACCCGCATCGGTTCCCAGATTACTCTTCCCGTCGCCAGACATGACGCTCAACCACCTGACGCACCAGCTCGCCGCGCTCCCAAATTTCAACCACACGCTGGCTAATAATCGTTGTGGTGACGCTCACCGGTGTTGTCACCGTCGGCGGAGAAACGACCGGTACAGGCACGGTTGTGATTGCCGATGCCGCCGATGAAGCACCCATACGGTGACGCAGCCATGCCCGTCCGGCTTCTACAGCCAGCGTTGCGACACCGAGGGCCAATGCTGCACCGATCTGACGCATCTGCATTGGCGAAAGCGCGAGGGGAAAGTTTCGCGGAGCCAGAGCCGATTGCTCACGTGGCGCTAGCGCATCTTGTTCGGTGAGCGCCGCACCGCACGCGCCGCAGTACCGATTTTCAAGCGGGTTGCCATGGCGACAAGCCGGACAGATCCGTTCAACCATACGCTCACCTCGTTGGCAAAGAGAGATAATACCGACTGATGTGTTGTAGACAGATGTATTATACCCGAATCGAGTGCAGGTGTCCTGGCGAAAACCGCGACGTGCCGCTGTCAATCGGAATGAAAACACGGAACGTCGCTGTGGGAGAAGCGTATGTCTGCGAGAGCGACAGGCGCTGTGCTATAATGGAAGTAACACGTTTCTCATTCGTGACATCATAGCCCAGAAGATGTATGCCTGACCCACACCTGACGGACCTCATCGAGCGCCTGACGTCCGGCATCGTTACCCCTGCCGATCTCGACCTGCTGCGTGAAGCGTTGCGCACCGGTCAGATCGCCATTGTAACCGGCGAGCGGGCGGTCAGCCTGGGCGGCAACGCCGATGGCGCGGTGATCGTGACCGGCGACCACAATCAGATCATCATCCTCCAGGGGAATGCCGCAACCGTCGC